>PVBE011073788.1_pt1 | contig 48471 bp, 43 predicted proteins | sample 1631181 | NCBI WGS metagenome assembly PVBE01 (sample SAMN08397723, study PRJNA350692) | Marine metagenome, whole genome shotgun sequencing project. | isolation source: water | place: Pacific Ocean | collected 2012-04
GGAACAGAGCGGCGGCGACTGGACCTCGGTCATCGAGAACATCAAGGTCCGCCGGATGATCCTCAGCGAGAAGGACCGGGTCGGCATCGGTACCTTCCAGCCCAAGGACGAGAAGAACCAGGACTCCACCGAGCTGACCGGAGACATAAACTACCGCAAGATCGCCCTCTACGGCTCAGACTCGGATCCGCGGGCCTTCAACTTCGACGGCGAGTTCTGCGTGGCCAACCGCGGCATCATCGCATTCGTCGAGGTGCTGAAGCTGGACGTGGCTTTCCTCTACGACCTGCTGGGTGCCTCCCAGGAGCACACCATCAAGCCAAAGAAGTTCGCCCAGACGACCATCGACGAGGTCATCATCGGGCACACCAACGAGCCCGAGTACCGCAAGCTCCAGAGCAACGAGTTCATGGAGGCGCTGCGGGACCGGACCATCAAGATCGATGTTCCCTACATCACCAAGTGGGACGCTGAAGCCCGCATCTACACGCGGGACTACACGAAGAAGAAGGTGCGCAAGCACATCGCCCCGCACACCCTGGAGATGGCCGCGATGTGGGCGGTGTTGACCCGGCTCGAAGAGCCCAAGAAGCACAACCTGACGCTGGTTCAGAAGATGTACCTGTACAACGGCCGGATGCTGCCGGGGTACACCGAAGACAACGTCAAGGAACTCCGAAAGTCCGCCATTCGCGAGGGCATGGAAGGCATCAGCCCCCGCTACGTGCAGGACAAGATCTCCAACGCCCTGGTCCGGGACGCCGAGGCCACCTGCATCAACCCCTTCATGATCCTCAACGAGCTGGAGAGCGGGCTGAAGAGCCACAGCCTCATCAGCGACGAAGACCTGCGCAAGCGCTACCGGGACCTGCTGGGGGTGGTGAAGAAGGAGTACGAGAACATCATCAAGAAGGAGGTCCAGAAGGCCATCACCGCGGACGAGAGCGCCATCCAGCGGATGTGTGCCAACTACATCGACAACATCCGGGCCTACACCCAGAAGGAGAAGGTGAAGAACTCCTTCACCGGTGCCTACGAGCAGCCCGACGAGCGGTTGATGCGCTCCATCGAAGAGAAGATCGACATCGCCGATTCTCGCAAGGACGACTTCCGGCGGGAGCTCATGGCCTTCATCGGGAACCTGGCGCTCGACAACAAGCCCTTCGAGTACAACACCAACGAACGCCTCCATCGCGCCCTAGAAGCCAAGCTCTTCGAGGACCAGAAGGACTCCATTCGCCTCACCAGCCTGGTCAGCCAGGTGGTGGACAAGGAGACCCAGGCCAAGATCGACCTGGTCAAGCAGCGGCTCATCGATCGCTTTGGCTACGACGAGCAGTCCGCTACGGACGTGCTCAACTACGTCGCCTCCATCTTCGCCCGAGGGGATGCCGAACAGGGCTGATGCCACTGAACATCGACAACGACCTGCACCGCTTCCGGAAGATCGTCAAGGGACGCATCCGAAAGGACCTGAAGCGCTTCATGTCCAACGGCGAGATGTTGGGCAAGCAAGGCGACAAGGTCGTGTCGATCCCCCTGCCCCAGATCCAGATCCCGCGCTTCCGCTACGGCAAGAACGAGACCGGAGGAATCGGCCAGGGAGATGGCGAAGAGGGAGAGGCCGTCGAGGGAGAGGGACAGGGCAAGGCCGGCAACGAGCCGGGCCAGCACGTACTCGAGGTGGACATCTCCCTGGAAGAGTTGGCCGAGATCCTTGCTGACGAGCTCGAACTTCCGAACATCGAGCCCAAGGGCCAGAAGGAGATCACCTCCGCTCGGGATCGCTACACCGGCATCGCCCAGCGAGGTCCCGAGAGCCTTCGCCACACCCGTCGCACCTTCCGTCAGGCCCTGAAGCGCCAGGTGGCCTCGGGCTCCTACGACCCGAAGAGGCCGGTCATCATCCCCATCAAGGAGGACAAGAGGTACCGAACCTGGAGGGCCCAGACGACCCCTCAGTCCGCCGCGGTGATCCTGTACATGATGGACGTGTCCGGCAGCATGGGCCGGGAACAGAAGGAGATCGTGAGGCTCGAGGCCTTCTGGATCGACACCTGGCTACGCCACCAGTACCGAAACGTGGAGACGCGCTTCATCATCCACGACGCGGTCGCCAAGGAAGTCGATCGCCACACCTTCTTCCACACCCGTGAGAGCGGCGGAACCCTCATCTCGAGCGCCTACAAGCTCGCGATGCGGATCATCGACGCGGACTACCCCGCCACAGAGTGGAACATCTACCCCTTCCACTTCAGTGATGGAGACAACTGGTCCTCCTCGGACACCAAGGCCTGCATGACCCTCCTCAAGGAGAAGATGCTCCCGCTCGTAAACCAGTTCTGCTACGGCCAGGTGGACAGCGAATACGGCAGCGGGCAGTTCATCAAGGACCTGGAGCAGAACTTCGCGGAGGACGAGTTCATGCGCCTCTCTCGCATTCCGGACCGCGAGGGGATCATGAACTCCATCAAAGACTTCCTGGGCAAGGGGCACTGAGCGTGGCCGACTCCTTCTTCTTCAGGGCTCGACGAGGACTGAGCACCGAACTCGAAGAGGAGCGCATCCGGATCGAGGCGCTGGCCAAGAGCTACGGGCTGGACTTCTTCGAGACCATCTTCGAGGTCTGCGACTACGACGAGATCAACATGCTCGCCTCCTACGGGGGCTTCCCGACCCGCTACCCGCACTGGCGCTGGGGCATGGAGTACCTCCAGATGCAGAAGGGCTACGAGTACGGGCTGCAGAAGATCTACGAGATGGTGATCAACACCAACCCCAGCTACGCCTACCTGCTCGACAACAACATGATGGTCGACCAGAAGCTGGTCATCGCCCACGTCTTTGGCCACGTCGACTTCTTCAAGAACAACATCTGGTTCGGCCCGACCAACCGGAAGATGCTGGACCAGATGGCCAACCACGCGGTCCGCATCCAGCGGCACATCGACCGCCAGGGGCACAGCGAGGTCGAGGAGTGGATCGACACCTGTCTGTCCCTGGAGAACCTGATCGATCCACACAGTCCACACATCCGACGCTCACGCTCACGCTCTGGCGCGGAGCAGGAGGAGATCGACCTGCACGATGGCGTCTACCGGCTGCCCGCCAAGGACTACATGGACTCCTACATCAACCCTCCGGAGTTCCTCGAGGCCCAGCGCCAGAAGCGCGAGGACGAACGGACGGCCATGGCCAACTTCCCCGAAGAGCCGACCCGGGATGTGCTGCTCTTCCTGCTCCAGAATGCGCCCCTGCCCGCCTGGAAGCGTGATGTCCTCTCCATCATCCGAGACGAGGCCTACTACTTCGCACCCCAGGCGCAGACCAAGATCATGAACGAGGGGTGGGCCACCTACTGGCACACCACGATGATGACCCAGGACATCCTCACCGCCTCCGAGGTCATCGACTACGCAGACCACCACAGCGGAACGGTCGCAACACGACCCGGCCAGCTCAACCCCTACAAGCTCGGTCTCGAGCTCTTCCGGCACATCGAACACCGCTGGAACAAGGGCCAGTTCGGCAAGGACTGGGTGGAGTGCGAGGACGAACGTGAACGACGGGCCTGGGACACCGGGGCGCTGCAGGGCCGGAAGAAGATCTTCGACGTCCGGCGTACCCACAACGACGTGACCTTCATCGACGAGTTCCTCACCCCCGAGTTCGTGGTGGAACAGGGCCTCTTCAGCTTCGAGCGGAACAAGTCCAGCGGCGAGGCGGTCATCTCCAGCCGGGACTTTCGGGAGGTGAAGCAGAAGCTGTTGTTCATGCTCACGAACCATGGCCAGCCGCGGCTGTCTGTCGTGGACGGGAACTACGAAAACCGCGGAGAGCTCTTGCTGGAACACCACTACGAGGGCATCGACATCCAGCTGGAATGGGCGGAACGAACACTCAGGAACCTGGTGAGCATGTGGGGCCGACCCACCCACGTAAAGACGGCTCTGCAGAACAAGAGCGTGCTCCTTCATCACGATGGAACGGAGTTCACGCAGGAGAAGGAGACGACGACGTGAGCCTGTCCGACGCCCTGGGCGACAAGCTTGAGCTGCCGGGCGTCAGCTCCGGCCCCATAAACGTGGAGACCGAGGCGGGGAGGGTCGAGGTGGATCTGGTGGACTCGGATCGACTGGGCACCCAGATCGACCGCCTGAAGGTCAGCGTGCCCTCGGCGGTCCCCCTTCCCCAGCAAGCCGAAAACATCTCGCGGCGCGTGCGACACCTGCCCGAGCGGCTGGTGCCGCACGAGGTGGACGATCGCCTGGGTGGCGGAGTGCTCCGCAGCGACCCGGCGGACATGCGCGGCAAGCGCTACTTCGAGGTGGGATTGGACGGCGACAGCGCCACGGTCGAGCGCTACCGTGCCCAGCACGACGGTGGGCGGGAACGCGAGCCCTTCACCCTGACAAGGGAGCAGCTGGGACGCCTCGTCGACGACCTGACGGAGGGCCTCACGGAGGACTGAGCGCCGCTCTACTCCTCCGCAGCGTCCCGCGCTTCGACCTCTGGCGCGCTGGAGGGATCGAGCAGCTCCTCGTAGATCGGTGGGGCAGCCAGGACCACCTTCGCAGCCCGAAGCACGCGGTCGTGCAGGCGATAGGCGCCGGACCACTCGCTCACCACGGTGTTTTCCGCCTCCGGACTGGGCTCGATGCCCACCGCCTCGTGCACCGCGGGATCGAAGGCCTGACCCATGGTCTCGACCCGGCTCACGCCGTGCCGTTGCAGGGTCGCCAACAGCTTGCCGTGGATGGCCTTTACCCCCTGGGCTCCAGCCTCGTCGGGCTCCAGATGCTCCAGGGCGCGCTCGAAGTCGTCGACGACCACGAGCAGGTCCTTGACCAGAGGCTCGTGGGCAAATCGATGCTGTTCATCTGCGCTGCGACGGACGCGGGCGATGGTCTCGTCGCGATCCCGGACGACCTTCACGATGGCGGCCTCGGCGCGCTCCCGTGCCTGGCCCAGAGCGCGCTCACCACCCACGCGTAGGCCCTCCAGCCGCTGCTGGCCCCAAACGACCAGCCCTGCGGCAATGCAGGCCAAGAGCCAACCGACAGCGGCCAGGATCTCCATGCCGGCTGTACTATGCCGGCCATGTCCCCCGTCAAGCTTGGCCGGTGCGGTCTCTCCGTCTCCCCCATCTGTCTCGGAACGATGACCTTCGGTGGGCGGTGCGATGACGCAGAGGCCCGGAACATCGCCGACCTCGCGCTGGACCACGGGGTCTTCTTCTGGGACACCGCGGACATGTACAGCCAGGGCCGGAGCGAAGAGATCGTCGGACAACTGGCTCGGGGGCGACGAGGGCAGCTGGTCATCGCCACCAAGGCCTACGCCGACCTGGGCGGGGGCCCCAACGACCGAGGCCTGAGCGCGCGCCACATCATCGAGGCCTGCGAAGCCAGCTTGCGGCGCCTGGGCACCGACTGGATCGATCTCTACTACCTCCACGTGCCGGATCGAGCGGTGCCCATCGAGGAGAGCCTGCGAGCGATGGAGGACCTCCGCGCCGCGGGCAAGGTCCGCTACGTCGCGTCGAGCAACTACCGGGCCTGGGAGGTCTGCGACCAGTGGCACACCGCACGAGCGCACGACTGGGCCCCACTGACCGCCGTGCAGCCCCTCTACAACCTGGTCAACCGCGACATCGAGGTGGAGCTGCTGCCCCTCTGCGAAGCCAAGGGCATCGGCGTGGTCAGCTACTCCCCCCTGGCTCGGGGGGTGCTGAGCGGAAAGTACAGCCAGGGGGCCCGGCCACCCGAGAGTCGTCTGGCCAACGACAACGTGCGCTTCCTCCGAGCTGAGTGGCGGCAGGAGTCGGTCACGGTCGCCGAGGAGCTCCAGCGCCTGGCGGTGGAGCGAGGGTGCACCACGAGCCAGCTGGCGACCGCCTGGGCGATGGCGAACCGGCTCGTACACAGCATCATCGTCGGACCGAGAACCCTGGAACAGGCCCGCGACGCCCTTGGAGCGAGCGAGGTGATCTGGGACGCCGAGCTGGAGAGCGCCTGCAACGCCCTGGTGGCTCCCGGCGCCCACACCGGTCCCGCGGGCACCGTCGATCCCCAGTACTACCCGGTGACCGGCCGACGCTTCTGATGCCCTTGTTCAGCCCGATCCCTGCCGTGGCGCGCCCCCGGCGAGAGCGTCTGCTGAACCTCATGCTGATCCTGCACTGCAGCAGCATCATCGCAAGCCTGATCCTGGCCGACCTGCTGAGCACCACGCCTCCGGACCTTCCATGGGTCAGCGCCATTCCGCTCACCCTGGCCCTCTACGGGTTCATCGCCCTGGTCAACCGGCGAAGCCTGGAGCGGGCGGCGGCCCTGTTGATCCTCGTCACCATGGTGTTCACCCTTCTCGCTGCCTACAACGCGCCGGACGACCACGGCCGCATCAGCGCTTCACTGCATCTCCTCACCCCCGTCGTGATCGCTGCCTTCGTCCTGGGTCCCTGGGCGACCTGCGCCGTCGGCACCTTCTCAATCGCCTCGCTGGTCCTGGTCGGTTTGACCAGCGGAATCAGCATGAACGGCTTCGCCCTGGTCCTGATCTTCCACCTCAGCGTCCAGCCTCTGCTCGCCCTGGCCAGCTGGGTCTGGACCCAGGACATGCGGGACCTGGAGCAGCAGGCCCACCGGAGAGAGACCACTCTGGCCGACGTCACCCACGAGCTGCGCACGCCGTTGAACGGCATCATGGGACTCACCGAGCTCACGCTGAGCACCGCGCTCACCGACGAACAACAGAGATACCTGCGCCTGGTCCGCAGCTCTGCCACCGGCCTGTTGCACCTGATCAACGACCTCCTGGACATGGCCAAGGCCCGGGCTGGCACGCTCAGCATCTTCTCGACGCCTTTCGACCCACACATCCAGGTGCAGCTGGTTGCCGAGTCCTTGCGTCCCCAGGCCGAGACCAAGGGCCTGGAGCTGCGCGTCGAGACCGAGGATCTTCCCTCCGCCCTGCTCGGTGACTCGGTCCGCGTCCGGCAGATCCTGGTCAACCTGCTGGGCAACGCCATCAAGTACACCGATCAGGGCCTGGTACGTCTGCGTGTCAGCTACGGAGAGGCCCTCTCGATCCTGGTCGAAGACACCGGTGTGGGCATAGCTCCCGAGCAGCAGTCCGAGATCTTCGACGCCTTTACCCAGGTGGCGGGCACTCGGCGCATCCACGCGGGCGCTGGACTGGGCCTGACCATCACCGCAGAGTTGGTGGGACTCATGGCAGGCAGGATCACGGTGGACTCCTCCCTGGGAGAGGGCTCCTGTTTCAAGGTCTGGCTGCCCCTTCCCGTCACCGGTGATGAGCCCGAGGAAGACACCTGGGTCGGGCCCCTGGACCTGAGCGCTCCCCTTCATCCGAACCAGGCTCGAAACACGGCCCTGGTGGCGGACGACAACCAGGTCAGTCGCTTCCTCCTGGAGACCCTCCTCCGCAAGGCTGGATGGGAGGTCCTGGTCGCTGAAGACGGTGAGAAGGCGGTGGACCTGGCCGCTGAAGCCGACATCGTCTTGATGGACGTGCAGATGCCCGAGCTCGACGGCCTGGAGGCCACCCGGCGCATCCGGGCCGCCGGCAACGAGGTCCCCATCATCGCCCTGACGGCCGGGACCCGGGACCAGGACCGCGAGGCCTGCATGGAGGCCGGCATGAATGCCTTCTTGAGCAAGCCTCTGCGCATCGCGGAGGTCCTGGACACCGTGGAGCGCTTGACCCTCTGAGTCACTCCCCAGAGGCGTGTTCCGGGTAGCTCCGCTTCAGCTGCGCCCGTGCCGCTCGAGCCTGCTCCAGCTGATTCAGGCTCTCGTGGGCCTCCGCGATCTTCACGAGGGCCACCGGCGCCTGCTCGTGGGCCGGGTAGCGCGTCAGAAAGAGCTCCCAGGTCACGATCGCTGGCTTGATGCGGCCCAGATCCCACTGGGCGTTGGCGAGGTTCCACAGGGCCAGCGGGGCCCGCTCGGACTCCGGGAAGAGTTCGTGCAGCTGCGCATAGAGATCCGCCGCACGCTCGCGATCGGGGGTCACCAGCGCTTCATCCCACAGGCTCTTTTCCAAGCGCAGGCAGCTGGGGGCGTCCCCCAGCCGACAGGCCTTTTCCTGGTATCGGACGTCGGTCTGCGCCAGGAGCGCACAGCTCTCGACCTGGTCTGCACCACAGGCGAGGATGTCCCAGTTGCGGGACTCGCGGTACTGCGCAACCAGGCTGCACGCGTCCCCATCGCCCTGACGACAGCGAAGCTCATAGTGCTCCAGCGCCAGCTCGCGCAGATCGGCGGCGCGCGAGTGGTCGTTGCGCACCCCCCGGCCATAGAGGAGGGCATCCGCCAGGGCCAGACAGGCCTCGGGCTCGCCCTGTTCGCAGCCGAGGCTGTAGTAGCTCGCCGCCACGGTCGGATCTTCTGCCGCCCGCCCTTGGGCGGTGCAGTCACCTTGGCATTCCACGGCGAGCGCAAGGGCGAGGACGAGCATGGAGTACAGCCTACTCCAGCATCAGGCCCTGCTCCGCCAGCGAGACGAAGCAGCCGCTGCCCACCACCAGGTGATCGAGCAGACGAACCCCCACGATCCGGGCCGCGTGGGCCAGCCGACCCGTGACCTCGCGATCCTCGCGGCTGGGGGTAGGGTCGCCGCTGGGGTGGTTGTGCGCCACGAGGACGCTCGATGCACCCAGCTGGACCGCGGGTCGCAGGACCTGCCGTGGATCCACGATGGTCAGGGCGTCATTCCCGGCCGTCAGGCGCCGCTGATGCAGCACCCTCCCTCCACGGTCCAGGTACAGGGCGTGGAGTTCCTCGTGATCGAGGTGCTCGAGCCCGGACCGGAGCACACGCCAGGCGGCGTGGGCATCACACACCCGAATGGCTGGTCGCGGGCTCCTCACCACGCGCAGGGCCACGCTGCAGGCCGCATGAACCCGCACCGCGCGGGCATGCCCCAGCCCGACCACGACAGTCAGTGCACCCGGGGGTGCCGAAGCGACACCAAGCACCCCTCCGAAGTCCTCGATCAGCTGCGCAGCGATGCTGTGCGCGCTCCGGCCCCTCACGCCTGTTCCCAACACCAGCGCCAGCAGCTCGACCTCACCCAGGCCCTCGGATCCGTGGGCCAGGTAGCGCTCTCGTGGTCCGTCGATCGACATGCTCTCCCGGAGGAGCACAGGGCATGCCACCGCCCAAGGTCCTGCGAGGGCGTTGAACTCTGCTGTTCAGGCCTCTCCCAGGCTCAAGGTCATTCACCTTCCGGGCTGTACATCACATCGACCGCAACCAGGATCTCGCCTCCTCCGTAGAGGGTGGACCGGTCGCCGCTGACGGCCTCGATCTCGCCCACACTGGCCAGGTCCTTGTAGAAAGCCGTCAGAGAAGCGGCGGGAAGCTGCACCGTCACCTGGACTCGATCGCTGCCCTCGTTGAAGTCGAAGCCGGGGTCGATGGCCCGGCCATCGACAAAGGCCGTACCGCCGTGCCGAGCCGCCAGGCTGGCCAGGCTTCGAAGAGCCTTCGGATCGGACACGTGCAGGCGATAGGCCATCGCTGCAGCCAACATCTGGCTGACCTCGCCTTCGGCATAGGCCTTCTGCTCCACGGCGGGCCCCGAGGTCTGGTCGGTCAGGGCGGCAACGCCGTCCTCGTCCAGGTCTCCCGCGGTGCTGCGGAGTGCCTCGCCCACTTCCTTCGGGTCAATGTTCGTGTTGACCCCCTCGCCGCCCTTCGAGCCCAGGGTCGCGACAGCACCCTGCTCCTGGGAGGGCTCCTCGTTCGCGGTCTTGGTCTCCAGGCCGCGATCGACGAGAGTTGCCATCTCCTTCGTCGCCGTGTCCATCTTCTCGGGGCCACCCAAGGCAAGCTCTTCGCGCACGCTCGGCTCAACACTGGATTCGGGTGTCGACGCCGGTTGTTCCATCCGCTGACCGATGACGATCGTGACCAGAACGGCCGCCATCGCCACAGCGACGGTCTCCATGGGAATGCCCGCGAAGAAGCTCCGCACGCGCCGCCACCAGCCTCCCGGCACCGGCTCGTTCGAAGTCCGGGCCAGCACCTGGCTGTGGAAGTCGGCGGGGGCCTCCACGGGGCCCACGCTGCGGACGAACTCCACCGTCGCCAACAGGCGCTCGTACTCCTGGCGCAGCTGGGGATTTTCCCGCAGCGCACGATCCATCTCGGCCATCTCCGGCGAGGACAACTCCCCGTCGATGTAGGCGCTGAGACGATTGCTGGCGAAAAACTCCCTCATTGCTCCATTCTCAAACCACGTCGGCCATGCTGAGGCGGCGCCCCAACCTGCGTGCTAGCTCGTTCCGTGCCCTATGCAGGCGTGACTTCACCGTTCCCTTGGGCAGGTCCAGGATGCCGGCGATCTCCTCGTAGGAGAGATCTTCGATGTCCCGGAGGACAATGATCCGACGCTGTTCCTCGTCCAGGGCGTCAAGGCCCGCCTGGAGTGCATCGCGGGCTTCCATCTGGCGAGCGTGCGCGTCCGTCTCGGGGCCGTCTGAAGCAAACTGCTTGACCGGTGCATCGTCATCGGCGGTAGACCCATCTACGGACTCGTGCCGGCCGTGGCCACGGCGGCGCCGATAGAGATCGCGGTTCTTGCAATGGTTGACTGTCACTCGGTAGATCCATGTCGACAGACGCGCGTCTCCCCGGAAACCGGAGAGGGCCTTGAAGAGCGCCAGGAAGACATCCTGGGCCACCTCCGCGGCGATCTGCCGGTCACCCATCCAGCGCAGGCACATGCCATACACCCGATGTTGGTAGCGACGCACGAGCTCACTGAATGCTTCTCGGTCTCCGTTCTTGAACCTCCGCACGAGCTCTTCGTCGGACGGTCTACCGACCATGGCGAAGAGCATCGTGATCACAGGACTCCGCTCCTTTCGACAGCAAGCGCCCGAGGAGGTTCCAGTCTACTCATCAGAGCGGAACGGCCCGCTCGAAGCGGGCCGCTCGACAGCACGCGAGAGCCTTCAGTCCCCAAGGTCCGCCAGATCCGAAGGCACGCTGACCGGATTGCCGGTCCTCACGCTCTCCTCGATGACATGGATGAACTGTCGCTGGTTGGGGAAGATGGTCTTGCGGATGCGCGCACCGTGGAAGGTGCACCGGTCGATATCGGCGCAGTCCAGGTCCGCCAGATCCAGAATGGCGTCGTCAAAGTTCACGTTGCGCAGCTTGGCGGCCCACATGCTGGCACCGCGCAGGTTGGCACCCCGGAAGCTGCAGCCGCTCAGGTCGGCATCGGCCAGCTTGGTCCCCACGAGGTCGATGCCGTCGAAGGAGATTCCGGAGAGGTCGGTACCACGAAGATCGGCGCCACCCAACGACCGCCCCTTGCGCAAAGCGTCGAGCACCTGCTTGCGGGAGAGGCTCTGCGGGGAGAGGTCATCGTCTGTACGTCGACGACGACGTGTGGCTATTCTCATCTACTGCTCCTTCCGATCGCTGCTGCTGACGCGCCTCAGCAGGGATGCGATGATCGGTCTCGCGAGATCCTGCTGTGAGAACTTGGAGACCAAGTGTAACCCCCCTGGATTGAGGGTGTTGATCTCCACAACGCGATTGCCGATCACATCGATTCCTGCGAACCAGATTCCTTGCTGCTGCAGATGCGGGGTGAGCGTATCCAGCAGCAATTCGTCCTCGTCGTTTGGGGGGAGAGGCTCGGGCAGCCCACCACGTTTGAGGTTGTGGCGGAACTCACCTGGCGCACGCTGTCGGACGTAACCACCGAGAAAATGACCGTCCAACCAAACAAGTCGCTTCTCCCCATCCTGGGCTTGGGGAAGGTACTGCTGGGCCACCACGTAGCCATCCCCAATGGCGCGAGCCTGGTCGATCGCAAGATCCAGTTCGTGTTCCTGGCCGTGGCGTACCCAGGCAATTCCCTTGCCACCACTGCTGCGCGCGGGCTTGATCACGACGCCTTCCTTGTGGTCCGCGGCAAAGACCTGCATCGCAGCCCGGCTGCGGGTCACCAGGGTTGCTGGGCGCGGCACATCCCTCAGGCTGGCCAGCCAGCCCTTGTGGCTGGTCAGCAGCGTGGCCTGCGGTGGGTTCAGGACGGGCACACCCTGAACGGCGGCGTGCATGGCCCAGGTGAGCACAGCCGTGTCCAGCGGGTTGATGCGAATCAAGAGCGCGTCCAGCCGCCCCAGCTCTACGAAGCGGCGGCGTGCCGTGCGCCGCTGCAGGCGTGCACAGATCTGCTCTCGATCATCGAACTCACCGGGGTCGAAGGCGTGAGCGCGGGCCACCAGCCGACCCGCCCGATCCACCTCGAAATCCCAGGGTTCGATGAAACGCACCTGGAACCCGGCCTCGAGCGCAGCATGCGCGATGTGAGCCGTGCTCCAGGTGGATTCCACGTTGGATGCACGGGTGATGGCGATGCCGAGACGCACCAGCGTGCGTATCGCTGTCGCTGCGGGTTGCGCTACGCTGGCTTGTGTGAAGAGCTTGCTGGAAAAGCTGGACCTGCTGGTCCAGGCTCGGTATCCGCTGCTGTACCTCGTCTCCTACGAAGAGGAGCGCGTGGAGCGGGCCCTGCGAAAGCAGCTTCGTCCGGTGTGGAGATGGAGATCAACCGAAGGGCTCCGTGATCCCGAGGACCGGCTCGTGGAGGGCACGCTGGAGCCCTTGGATGCTCTGGATGCCTTCGCGGCCCAGTGCGAGACTCCCTCGCTCTGCCTGCTCATCGACTTTCACACGGCCCTGATGGACCCGCTGGTCATCCGTCACCTCCGCGATCTCCTGCCCCACCTGGGGGCAGCTGAACAGGCCCTGGTCATCCTCTCTCCTGTCCTCACCGCTCCCCGCGAGCTCGAGAAGGAGTTGATGATCCTGGATGTGCCCCTGCCCTCCTCGGACGAGGTCAGCCGCATCTTGCGCATCTTCCTGAAGGCTCAGGGCCTGAAGATGGACCCCGCCCTCTTCGAACAGGTGGTGAAGGCCAGCCTGGGGCTCACCGAAAAGGAGATCAAGCGCACCTACGTCCGGGTGCTCATCCAGTCTGGTGGCTTCAGCGAAGCCGAGCTCGCGCAGGTCGTCGTGGCGAAGCGTCAGGCCATTCGCCGCTCACGCTTCCTGGAGTTCTACGACGAGGTCCAGGACATGTCCGGGGTGGGCGGAATGAACGCGCTGAAGGAGTGGCTGGCCCAGCGCGCACAAGCCTTCACCGACAAGGCCCGCGAATACGGCCTCCCCGAGCCCAAGGGGGTCTTCCTTCTTGGGGTGCAGGGCTGTGGAAAGTCACTGACGGCCAAGGCGGTGGCGAGCCTGTTCCGCATCCCGCTGCTGCGCCTGGACGTGGGAGCGCTCTTCAGCGGTGGAGGCACCGTCGAGGAGAGCCTTCGGGACACCATCCGCATCGCTGAGTCGATCAGCCCGGTCGTGCTGTGGATCGACGAGCTGGAGAAGGGCTTCCTGACCCAGGGAGAGGGTGCTTCAGGAAGTGCCTTCGGGACCTTCCTGACCTGGCTCCAGGAAAAGACCAAGCCCGTCTTCGTGGTCGCCACGGCGAACGAGGTCCGAGCCCTTCCCCCCGAGCTCATGCGAAAGGGGCGCTTCGACGAGATCTTCTTCGTGGACCTTCCGGGGGTCCACGAGCGCCTGGAAATCCTGGACATCCACATCCGCCAACGGGGCCGGAACCCCGAGGACTATGACCTCTTTCAGTGCGCCGAAGAGACCGAAAAGTACTCGGGTGCGGAACTGGAACAAGTGATCGTGGAGTCCCTGTTCACGGCCTATGGAGCCGAGCGTGAGCTGATCACCAGGGACCTGCTGCGCGCGATTCGGGAAACCGTGCCCCTGGCGGTGACCATGGACGACCGGCTGAAAGAGCTTCGCGAGTGGGCGCGCCCTCGCACCCGACCCGCCAACTGGGACCGGCGTCGAATCGACTACTTCGAGGACTTCAACGAGGCCTGACATGAGATGTGCCGTGTTGGGAGCCGGTAGCTTCGGAACCGCTCTGGCCATGCAGCTGGGCCGCCTCGACCACGAGGTGGGGCTCTGGGCTCGTTCCCCCGAGCTGGCAGCGGTGATGACGACCACTCGCCGGAACCCACGCTACCTCCCGGAGATCGAGCTGCCCCCCAACGTGACGGTGAGCTCCGAGATCGCCCTGGTGGCGAATGATGCTCAGCTGGTGGTCGTGGTCGTGCCCAGCCAGGCCATGCGGCAGGTCATGACGGCGGGGGGTTCCCACCTGGACGACAACGCCATCGTGTGCAGCGCGTCGAAGGGCATCGAACAGAGGAGCCTGTGCACGATGGGGGAGGTCCTCCGACAGGTGCTGCACCCGAGGCTTCACCAGCGCATCTGCGCACTGAGCGGACCCTCCTTCGCCAAGGAGCTGGCCCAAGACATGCCCACGGCGGTGGTGGTGGCTGGCCGTGACGAGATCGCCACCCACCGTGTCGCCAGCGCATTCCACGGAAGTTGCTTCCGGGTCTACCACTCGAACGACGTCGTGGGCGTGGAGGTCGGAGGCGCCCTGAAGAACGTCATGGCCATCGGCTGCGGTATCGCTGACGGAATGGGCCTTGGCCTGAACGCACGGGCCGCGATCATCACCCGCGGCCTGGCCGAGATCACCCGGCTGGGCGTGCGGATGGGTGCGCAAGCCCAGACCTTCCAGGGCCTGGCGGGAATGGGCGACCTGGTGTTGACCTGCACGGGCAACCTCTCGCGAAACCGTCGGGTTGGCCTGGCTCTGGGCGAAGGAAAGACCCTGCAGCAAGCGGTCGATGAGCTGGGCCAGGTGGCCGAGGGGGTGGCTACCGCACGCTCCGCCTTCGAGCTGGGCGGTCGCCTGGACGTGGAGTTGCCCATCACCGAAGAGGTGTACCGCCTTCTCTACGAAGACAAGCCCGCGAGGGAAGCGCTGATGTCTCTCTTGGGACGCCGCCGCCGTGCTGAACAGGACGACGATGCTCTCAGCAAGTAGGATTGCCTGAATGGAATGGTCTGACGCGAGCTTGATGGCGACTCTGAGAGGTCATGCCATCTTCGATGCCCTGGATGCGATCGAGGCCGAGACCCTGGCCGGGGCAGGGAGCCTGCTCTACCTCCAGGGTGGCGCCGAACTCTTCGCCGCCGGGGATCCGCCCGACGGCTTCTACGTGGTCCTGGAGGGAGCGCTCCAGGTCGAGGTCGAAGGTCAGCGCGTCGCCCAGATCGGCTTTGGCGAGGCGGTCGGCGAGATGGGTCTGGTGACGGCGGATCGACGAAGCGCAACGGTTCGGGCCATAGCCGGAGGGGTCGTGTGGCACCTGGGCGGGCGGGGCTTCGAAGCCCTGCTGAGCGCTGGTGATCCGATCGCGACCGGCATCCTGCTGGGCATCGCCCGCGATCTCTGTCGCCGCTTCAGAGCGGTCGTGGACGAGGCGGCCGAGCTGGTGCCCTCCGTCGCCCAGGTGCCTGGTGGGCTGGAGCTGGTGGACTCGCTGCAGTGGGCGGATTTCGGATGATCGACGTCAGCACGATCCACGATGCAGAGAGCCTGGTCGTCCTCTCGGCGCATGAGCGTGAGCAGCTGGCGATGATCATGACCGATGTGCGCTTCCGCAGCGGTGAGCTGGTGCTGCAGAGGGACCGACGCGCTCCGGCAGCGTACATGCTGCTGGAGGGCTCCCTGTACGTGGAACGCAAGGTGGAGGAGAACGCCCTGACCGGTCGTATCGAGGTCGGCGAGTGGTTCGGAGTGGCCAGTCTCTGCGACGGCCACCAGGTCACCGCTGCGGTTCATGCACTCACCGACATCCGGCTGGCCGCGCTGGGGCGGGGTGACTTCGAGCTGCTCCTGGGGCGAAGCGATGGCCTGGGCGCTCGGCTGTTGCGGGCCTGGCTGCGGAGTCTGAGTTTTCAGCTCGAGCGCGTGAACGAAGCCCTGGTGGTGCTCCGCGGGTACCAGGACCAGTGAACAACGAGACGGTCCTGCGGGAGCAGATGCTACGCATCGGGCGGCTCTGCTACGAGCGCAATCTGCTCGTGGCCATGGACGGCAACCTGTCCTGCGTGCTGCCCGACGGCAACATCCTCTGTACGCAAGCAGGCTGCCACAAGGGCTTCCTCAGCGACGACCACCTGGTGGTCATCGACCGCCAGGGCCGCAAGCTTCGCGGTCGTGGCAAGCCCACCAGTGAGATCTGGATGCACCTGGCCTGCTACGAGGAGCGGGAAGACGTGAAAGCCGTCGTTCACGCGCATCCCCCCATCAGCATCGGCTTTACCATCGCCAACCAGTCTCTGGCCCAGTGTGTGCTGCCGGAAGTGGTGCTGACCCTGGGAGTGGTGCCTACGGTGAAGTACCGGACCACGGGCACCCGTGAGCTCGCGGATGCTCTCCGGCCGGTCGTCCGGGAACACGACGCCCTGCTGATGGACCGCCACGGCGCGGTCTGCCTGGGCCGGGACCTGTTGCAGGCCTTCTGCCACCTGGAGACCCTGGAGCACACCGCGCTCATCACCAAGACCGCGCGCGATCTGGGGACGGTCCGGACCCTGGACCCCGAGGAGGCCATCAAGCTGCGCCGGATGGGCCTGAAGCGCTACGGCGGCCCACCGAAGGCCGTGGCAAAAGCGGACGAGGCCCTCGTTGACCTGCCACCGGTGTGCACGACGTGCGCCGGCTGCTCCGCTCCCTCCCCTGCCGGAATCGCGCCCAAGTCAGAGCTCCGGATGGCCCGGGTGAACACCTCCCTGGCACCGGACCCCGAGCCTCCGTCCGGGGTCGAGGACATCGTCTTGGAGGAAGTCCTCAAGGCCCTCAGCAGCTGAGCGCGGAGCCTATCCCTCCGGCAGGGCACCCGGGGTGAAGGACTCGTAGGCCTGCTGGAAGGCGTGGATACGACGAGCGTTCGCGCCCAGGTCTCCCTCACCCACGCGGCTCGCGCTGCGCATGATGATTCGGCTGGTGCCCGGCCCCGCCTTCTCGACGGTGATCCAGACATCATCAACAAACTCAAAGAAGCTGGTCGTCGCCTCGCAGTGCAGTGTCCGGGTGTCCGTGACCTCACAGTTGTCCCAGCCCTCCATCGTCAAGGCCACCGACTCCACACGAGCGAAGGCGATCGAGGGTGGTTCTCCCGCGTAGATCGACTTCAACTCCGGGTACGCTTCGGAGGATCCAGAGGTGACGTCGTTGACCGTGAGCCCCCTACAGGCCAGCAGCAGCAACAGCATGGGAGGAATGTAGTTGCTCCTCTGCCACACCGCACTGATGGTTCACGGTGCTCGGGACGGCCGTCCGGACGCTGCCGCGCACATGGACGACCCCATCACGGGGGCCCGATGCCATGTGCAGGTCGAGGAGCACCTGGATCGCTGTGAACCCCTGCTCGCGGCAGTGCGGGAGGCCTGGGTGGCCCAGGTGGACGTGTGGGGCTGGCCCGCACCTTTTCCCGACAGCGATGGTGGCAGCGAGGGACTGGACATCTACATCCACAGCCTCGCTGCGGGCGGTGCCTACGTGGACTCGTCGTACGTGGATGCGGATCCCCAGGACGGACGGATGGGATCCACCTCCTGGATGGTGCTGGCTCCCAGCATTTCACCCAGCGACTACCCCGGCTACATCGCCCACGAGTTCAACCACGTGCTGCAGTTCGCCGTGGACTTCACCGAGCCCGCCCTGGCTCCGTGGGAGGGAACGGCGACCCTGGCCGAGGAGCGCACCTACCCCGGTGAGGGCTCAGCCCACACCACCATCCCCGACTACCAGGCAACACCCTGGGCGGGCCCACTGCGCGATGGCTACTGGCTGGAGGAGCTCGGGTACTGGTCCTGGTACGAGTACGGCAGCGTGCTGCTGATGCAGTGGCTGGAGGACGAGAAGGGGGTGGCTGCTCCAGAGCTGTGGCTCGCCATGAGCAATCCGAACTGGGCGAACGAACCCGACTTCTTGGATGCCCTCAGCAAGGAGCGCTGGCGCGAGTTCTCGATCTGGCGAGCGACACTCGAGGACTACCCCGTGGGCCTTGAGGCCACGCTCTCCGTTGGAGACGAGCACCTTGTGTCCCACGTCCAGCCCTGGGGGGTGATCTACGTCGACGTGAGCGAAGCCGGGACACTCATCGCTGAGTCCGGCGATGAGCGCCAGCTCGAGGTGATCGCCGTGACCGAGACCCGCTTCGCCGTGATCGACTGGGGGGAAGAGGGCTTCGACGGCGACGACACCCTCAAGGGGTCGCAGCTTCGGCTTCGACTGGAGGCTGCGGACTCTCCTCATCCGGACTCGGGTGGTGGCTCCGACTCCGCTGACTCCGGCGCTCCCGGTGGTAGTGATGTTCCCCGCTGTGGGGGCTGTGATGCTCCGGCCGGCGTGCCGTCCTGGATTCTTCTGCTGGCTGTTCCACTACGACGTCGCCTCGCAGGTCGGTGAGGAGCATCGACTGGCCCTCGCGGATGCGCACCGTCTGGTAGGACGGGCGCCGGAAGAGCAGCCGGTCGGGGGCCACTTCGACCTGCACAACCATCTTCCCCGGTTCCAGCAGCAGCACCCGCGGCGTGACCACCCAGCCGTCGGCGGCAACGGACTCGAGCGGTCCGGCATGTTCCACGTCGTAGTGGGTCAGTGAGTCTCCCACCCTCAGCTCGAGGGGCGGGCAAGGGCAGCCGTCACAAACAAGAACACCATGTGTTCACCTCCTGGGCCCCCATGGGCAAGGAGTGTGCCAACGGAAAAGCGGCCCAGAAGGGGGCCTCTCAGGACAAGGTGTCAGCCGGACGCCGAAAGTTCTCCCCACCCGTGAAAGGCTGTCTCAGAGGCCGGTGTCCCGGCTGATGCGCGTGGCTGTGAGCACGCCTTCCACGCTGGCGAAGCCCATCAGGTCGCCGCTGAAGCCGCTCTCCAACTCACCCGTCTCGGACACGCCGCCGTCCAGGCCCAGCGGAAGCTCGAAGCCCGAGATGTCGAGGAGGATCTCTCCCTCCACCACTCCCTGGTCGTTCTCCGCGTCGATGACGTAGTCCCCGTCGATGTCGAAGCCCTGGAAGGACAGGAAGCAGCTGGCATCGCCCAGCACCAACTCACCGTAGGGATCGATGATGAGCATCGCTGCGCCGCTGCACGCGGTGCTGAACTGCTCGCTGACCAGATCCATGCGAAGGGTTCCGCTGTAGGTCCCCGCATACTCCGACTGCACCAACACCCCGCCCACGGTGTAGCCCAAGCGATCCCCGTTGGGCAGCGTCGCGCGGGCCGTGATGGCATGGGAGCCGATGTCCAGCTGGTCGTCGAGCACGGAAGCACCCGCGACGGCCCAGGCAGCATCGGAGTCACTGGTCCAGGTGATCTCGTCGAAATCCAGCTCGTTGCCCTCGGCGTCGACGATGACGGCGTCGAAACTCGCCTCCGCCCCCAGGGAAAGGAAGGCACCGCTCTCAGGGCTGTTGATGACCAGGGTGGCGGTGTCCCAGGCCTCCAGCTCCTCGTCACTCAGCTCGGTGTCTGCATCGAGCACCAGATAGTCCGGCGTGCAGCCCACGATGAAGAGTCCCAGAAACAAGGCGAAGCGCATGCATTCTCCAGAGTTCGCGCGCAAGATAGCATCGACCTTCCCGGGGTCGTCTGGAACTCTTCGGCAACTCCTCAGGAGAGACCTCTGAGCAGCTTTCGAAGCCGCGCTCTCAGCTCGTCGGGAGAGATGGGCTTCTCCAGGATGAGCTCCGCGTGCTCCCGAGAGAAGCGGCGGGTCTTCTCGGTGAAGGCCCCCCCCGTGATGAACAACATGCGCTCAGCCATCTCCGGGTAGCGACGCTGCAGCTCCTCGTGCAGCTCTACACCCCCCAGGTCATGCATCATCAGGTCGCACAGGATGATGTCTGGACCGGCACCCGCGTCGATGAGCTCCAGGGCCTTTCGCCCTGAAGACGCCGCAGAGAAGGACCGACACCGACGCAGAACCCGGCGTAGCGAGGCGATGAGCGCAGGCTCGTCATCGACGATGAGTACCGCCGCGGCGGTGAGCGGGTCGGCTCCATCCTCGACCAGGGGCTTCCCCTCGACGAAGCTGGCCGCCGGCACCCGTGTCATGGCGGGCAAGCGCACGGTCACGCTGGTCCCTCCCTTTTCCCCAGGACCGATCTGGATCTCGCCCTCGTGCCGCCGGACGATGTCGTGGACCACCACCAGGCCCAGCCCGGTCCGAGCGCCCTCCGGGGTGTCCCCCACCCGCAAGGGGTCCCAGATCTCATCCAGAGTCTCTTCGCTGAGAAGCAGGCCCAAGTCGTGCAGACCCACAACCACCCACTCACCATCGGCCTCACAGGTGACCTCCAGGATTCGATCCTGGGACTGGGGCCGCCGGTGTATGAGCCAGTTGAGCAGGTGAAGGAAGACCTGGGAGATTCGCCCCGGGCTGCACAGGACCGGCGGTACGCGCTCGATCCGAGCTTCCAGGTGAGCGTGGTGACGCAGCTCGTGGCGGACCAGCCCGAGGCTTCGCTCCAGCAGGCGCCGAACATCGCTGGGCACCCGGTCATCATCGTCGTTGCGAGCAAATCCCTTGAGGTCCTGGACGATGTTTCGGATGCGTCCCATGCCGGTGAGGGACTCGTGCATCATCGTCATCATCTCGTTGACGCAGCCCGGGTACTCGGCCTCGTCGGCGAGCTCGTACACCTCCACCAGCTGCTCGCGGGGAGCGTGATGTATGGCCAGCTCCAGGGTGAGCTTCAGGAGCTTCCGCAAGGACCTCGTGGTGACCTTGATCTCCTCCATGTTGGCCACGACGACCGCGCTGGGGTTGTTGATCTCATGGGCGACACTCGTCGCGAGCTGTCCAACGATCGCGAGCCGCTCCCGCTCCACGAGCATGGCCTGCGTGGCCGCCAGGCGAGCCATCGCCGAGGAGATGTCCTCGGGGGCGACATGGCTCTTCACCGCGTTCTCGCAGGCGCTCTCCGCACCGTTGGGAGGGACGTAGTCCGCCGCGCCCGCCTTCATCACAGCAACCGCCTCAGCGACGCTGGGCTCTTCGCTGTAGACCACCACCGGCACCTCGGCGCTGCCGAGCAGCCCGGCCAGCTCCCGCTCCCGGGCATGCACCACCAGCACGTCCACGCCGCCGGCATCCAGCATGCGGCGAGCGTCATCTGCAAGCCCCACTTGCGTCACGTCGTGCTCAGCGGACCATTGGATCTGCGGAAGGCCTTCCGAGGCGAGCTCGAGGATGCGCTTAGGGGGCAAGGAAGGATCCAGAAAGTGGGCCGCTCAAGGATATCGTGGACCGGTTACTTCGCCTCTCGATGCCCATGATCGAGGTCGAGGGTCTCCGCAAGCACTTCGGAGACCACGTGGCGGTGGACGGCATCGCCTTCTCCGTCGAGCGGGGCGAGGTGGTCGGTTTCCTGGGCCCCAACGGCGCCGGCAAGAGCACGACCATGAAGATGCTCACCGGCTTCCTGGCACCGACCGCCGGCTCGAGCCGGGTGGGCGGAACCGACGTCCTGGCGGACCCGGTGGGTGCGTGCAGAAAGGTCGGCTACCTGCCGGAAGCCTCACCGGTGTACCCGGAGATGCAGGTTCAGGAGTACCTGGACTTCGTTGGTCGAATGCGCGGTCTTCCCCAGGCGGAGCGGGCGACAGCCATTGATCGCAGCGTGCAGCTGACCGGTCTGGGCGAACGCCGGAAGCAGCTCGTCGGAACCCTGAGCAAGGGCTACAAACAGCGTGTCGGCCTGGCCCAGGCCATCCTGCACGACCCGGACATCCTGATCCTGGACGAGCCCACCAGCGGCCTGGACCCGAACCAGATCGTGGATATCCGAGGCCTCATTCGGGAGCTGGGCCGCAGCAAGACCGTTGTTCTGAGCACCCACATCCTGAGCGAAGTCCAGGCCAGCTGCGACCGCGTACTCATCATCAACAAGGGTCGTCTCGTCGCTGACGGCCCCACCGAAGAGATCACGGCCAGCGGGAGCGGAGAGCTCGTCTCGCTGATCGTCATGCCCGGCACGGTTCGTCGCAGCGACGAGGACATCATCCAGGCCTACGAGGCGGTCGATGGCGTGCTGGAGGTTCGCCCGCTCCCCGCCCTTGGCGAGGAGACCCGCCTTCAGGTCCGCACCGAAGACGACGTGCGGCCTGCTCTCTTCGAGATCGCCGTCAAGCTGGGGGTTGTCCTGATCGAACTACGCCAGGAGCGGTCCAATCTGGAGGACGTCTTCCGGCGCCTGACGATGGACTAACGAAGCCACAGGGACGAACTCCGCATGCTGCCCAAGGCCTTCGTTGTTGGCACCGCCGGTCACATCGACCACGGCAAGACCTCGCTGGTGCGCGCGCTGACCGGCATCGATCTGGACCGACTGCCGGAGGAGAGAGAACGCGGCATCACCATCGCCCTGGGATTCACGAGCCTGGAGCTGGCGGGCGGCCGGGTGGTCAGCTTCGTCGATGTGCCGGGGCACGAGCGCCTGGTGCGCACCATGATCTCCGGCGCCACCGGCATCGACCAGGTCCTGCTCTGCGTGAGCGCGGTGGAAGGGGTCATGCCCCAGACGCGGGAGCACCTCGACATCCTCGAACTGCTCGGGGTGACGGGCGGCCTCATCGCGCTGACGATGTGCGACCTGGCCGACGAAGAGATGCGAGAGCTTGCGGAGGACGATGTCCGCGATGCGATCGCAGGGACCTTTCTCGAGGGCTCTCCGATCGTGCACACCAGCGCGGAGGACGGGGAGGGACTCGACGCGCTTCGCCTGGTGCTGGAGCGCACGGCTCCGGCATCCCGAAGCGACGAGGGCCCCTTTCGCCTTCCGGTGGACCGCACCTTTGTGCAGCGGGGCTTCGGTGTCGTGGTGACCGGCACCGTGCTCTCCGGCCGGGTGAAGGACGGCGACGAGCTGTTGATCCTCCCCCCGACGAGCAAGGCTCGGGTCCGGGGAATCCAGGTACACGGCGAGAAACAGAAGAGCAGCAGAGCAGGGCTGCGGACCGCTCTCAACCTGGCCGGAACCACCCGTGAGGAGTTGCCGCGGGGCACCGTCGTGGCTTCGCCCGGAGTCCCCGTGACGAGCATGCTCGACGTTCGATACCGCCTGCTGCCGGACGCCCCCCAGCTGAGCGGGGGTCGGGTGCGCCTGCTGGTCGGCACCGCCGAGGTCATGGCCAACCTGCACCTTCTGGATGCGCAGTACGCACAGCTGCGCACCGCGGAGCCGGTGGCGACGATGCCCGGTGACCGCTTCATCCTGCGCCGAGAGAGCCCGGTCACCACCCTGGGCGGAGGCGAGGTGCTGGACCCCTGGGCCCCACGCCTGCGCACGAAAGACCTCGACCGCTCCATCGACCAGCTGCAGCGCCTGGAGGGTGGAGACCGTGGAGTCCTGCTCGAGCGCGCGGGCCGGGCCGGGCTGAGCAGGCCCGAAGCGCGCTTCCGCGGCCTTCACGGGGTGGATCTCGCCGACCGTGTGCTCGCACCATCGGCCGTGGAGGAGCTCACCCTCGCCCTGCTCGAGGCGCTCTCGGCCTTCCACGCCGAGAACCCCCTTGCGCTCGGGGCGCCCAGGCGGTCCCTGAAGCGTTCTTGGCTGCAAGCTCTCGACAATGCCGCCTTCGATGCCCTGCTGGTTCGCACCCAGGGCATCGTGCTCGAGGGACCGCGCGTCCGTCTGGATGGCTTCAGGGTTCAACTGACCCCACAGCAGGAGTCGGAGCGTGAGAAGCTCCTGGCCTTCTTTCACACACGAGGCTGGGAGCCGACAAAGTTCGAGGATGTCACCTCCGAGCGCTCTCTGATCGAGTGGCTGATGGACACGGGGGTCCTCACGAAGGTGGCGGGCCGGCTCTATCTCCAAGAGACCCTGGACTCTCTCGTCGGCGAGGTCCGAGCGGTGCTCGCCCGAGAGGGTGAACTGTCTCCGGCACGCTTCAAGGAACTCACCGGACTCACGCGCCGCGGGGCCATCCCCCTTCTCGAGTGGCTGGATGGCCAGAAGGTCACCCGCCGTCAGGGTGACGTGCGGGTCGCCTGGGGATAGCTCTCCCCTGGAGGTCACATGGTCGACGGAATCTTCACCCCTCCCACCCCCTCCAACGAGCCGGTGACGCCCTTCGCGCCGGGGACCCCCGAGCGCGATGCGCTCAAGGCGGAGGTTGACCGCCAGGCCAGTGAGCGCCTGGACCTGACCTGCTGGATCGGCGGCGAGCAGGTAAGCACCGGCAAGACCGTAGACGTGACCATGCCCTGCGAGCACGAGCACGTGCTCGGAAGCGCCCACTTCGCACCACCAGAGACCACCTCTGCAGCGATCGACAACGCCCTGGCGGCCCAGGCGAGCTGGGCTGCGACACCCTGGCAGGAACGCGCCGCGGTCTTCCTCCGCGCTGCCGAGCTCCTGGCAGGGCCTTGGCGCGACCGCCTGAACGCCAGCACCATGCTGGGCCAGGGCAAGACTCCGCACCAGGCCGAGATCGACGCAAGCTGCGAGCTCATCGACTTCTTCCGCTTCAACGTCAGCTTCGCCGCCCAGATCTATGGCCTGCAACCGCCGGTCTCGGGCCCAGGGCTGTGGAATCGGACCGACCACCGCCCCCTGGAAGGCTTCGTCTTCTGCATCACTCCCTTCAACTTCACCTCCATCTGCGCCAACCTGCCGGCAGCAGCCGCACTGATGGGCAATGTCTGCCTGTGGAAGCCCTCTCCCACCCAGGCCTTGAGCGCCCACTACACCATGCAGCTCTTCCAGGACGCAGGGCTGCCCCCTGGAGTCATCAACCTGGTGCACGGGGCGGGGCCGGATGTCGGGGACGTGGCCCTGGTCCACCCGAGAATGGCCGGCGTGCACTTCACGGGAAGCACCGGAACCTTCCAACACATCTGGAAGACCGTGGGAAGCAAGATCGCCGGCTACCGGAGCTACCCACGCATCGTGGGCGAGACCGGGGGCAAGGACTTCATCGTGGCGCACCCCAGCGCCGACGTACAGGCCCTGAGCGTGGCCATCGCGCGCGGCGCCTTCGAGTACCAGGGTCAGAAGTGCAGCGCAGCGAGCCGCCTGTACATCCCGAGATCGTTGTGGCCGGACGTGCGAGACCGCGTATCCGCCATGGTGGCGGAGATGCGCGTGGGCGACGTGCGGGACTTCAGCACCTTCATCGGGGCCGTCATCGACGAACGCGCCTACACCAAGCACGAGCGCTACCAGGGAATCGCTCGCTCCACCGCACAGGTCGTCTTCGGCGGTACCGCCGACCGCAGCGTCGGATGGTACGTGCAGCCCACCATGGTCCAGGTCGAGGACCCGATGCACCCGCTCATGCAAGAGGAGATCTTCGGGCCCATCGTGACCGCCTACGTGTACGAGGACGCGCGCTACGAAGAACTCCTGCCCGTCGTGGACAGCACCAGCCCCTACGCACTCACGGGCGCCATCTTCGCGAGAGACCGCCGAGCCATCGGCCAGGCGCTCGCCGGCCTTCGCAACGCAGCCGGGAATTTCTACGTCAACGACAAGCCCACCGGTGCCGTGGTGGGTCAGCAGCCCTTCGGAGGAGCCCGGGCCAGCGGGACCAACGACAAGGCCGGAAGCATCCTGAATCTGCTGCGTTGGGTGAACCCTCGCACCATCAAGGAGAACCTCAACCCCTCAACGGACTGGGGCTACCCCTACCTGGACTGAGGCCAGCTTCTTGACAGCCGTGGTTGAAGGCCGTAGATTGTAGGCCTGACCCGAGGTCTGCCTCGGGTTTGGTACGGGCTGGCTGGCTTTTAGCCCCCGCTCGAGACCACCAGCGGAACCTTCGTCAGCGAGAGCTGAACGGAGCGCTGGATCCGATGTCCACCCCCATCCGGGGACAGCATGCACGTGAGCGATGCTCGTTCGGCCTGACAACCCTGTCATCGTACAGGGCGATGGAAAGGTTCTCCTTGAGACCGCTCATCAGAAATATGAACTGGCTCGCGACTTCATCGCGCGCTTTGCTGAGCTCGAACGGTCTCCGGAACACCTCCACACCTACAAGATCAACCCTCTCTCCCTGTGGAATGCGGCCAGCTCCGGCATGTCCCGGGAGGAGATCGTCCACGGACTCCGTGATCTCTCCAAGTTCGACGTCCCGGCAGGGGTGGACCAGTCCATCAGCGAGACCATCGAACGCTATGGGCTGGTCAAGCTGGTGCCTCACCCGGAGAACCCCAGGGAGCTCATCCGGCTGGAGTTCGCGACCGCCTACATTGCGAAGCTGATCAGCCGCGAGGAGATCGCCCAGGAGATGCTGGTGCCGGACGGGCGTCGGCACTGGGCCATCCATGCCGGTCACCGCGGTCTCTTCAAGCAACGCATGCTGCAGATCGGCTGGCCGATCGAGGACGTGGCGGGATTCCTCCCCGGCGCGCCCCTGAAGATCACCCTGCGGAACCGGATGAAGGGCAGCGGCGGTCCGTTCAGCGTGCGCCCCTACCAGGTCGAGGCCGCTGAGCGTTGGCACATGGACGGCAGCCCTGCCGGTGGCCACGGCACGATCGTGCTCCCTTGTGGTGCTGGCAAGACCATCGTGGCGCTGGAGACCATGCGTCTCTGCCAGACCAAGACACTGATCCTGGCCACCAACGCGGCCGCGGTCGAGCAGTGGGTCCGGGAGATCCAGGACAAGACCCACCTCACCAAGGACCAGGTCGGCGCCTACATGGGCAGCCGCAAGGAGATTCGGCCGGTCACGGTAGCCACCTACCAGATCATGACCTTCCGCCGGTCCAAGACCGCCGATTTCGAGCACCTGCATCTCTTTTCGGACGAGGACTGGGGGCTCATCATCTACGACGAGGTGCACCTGCTTCCCGCCCCCGTCTTCGGGGCCACGGCGGACCTGCAGGGCCGCAGGCGCCTGGGTCTCACCGCCACGCTGATCCGTGAGGACGGACGCCAGGGCGACGTCTTCTCCCTGGTGGGCCCGAAGCGCTACGACCTGCCCTGGCAGATGCTGGAGCGGGGTGGGTTCATCGCAGAGGCGAAGTGCTTCGAAGTGCGCGTCCCCTTCACCCACGACCAGATGGAGCACTACGAGAGCCTCAGCGAGCAGCGGAAGTTCAAGGAAGCGTCCACGAACCCCAACAAGATGGACGCCATCCACACCCTGGTGGAACGCCACCAGGACGACAACATCCTGGTCATCGGCACCTACCTGGACCAGCTCAATGAAGTGTCGGAGGCCCTCGACGCGCCTCTGATTACCGGCAAGACGCCCCACCAGACGCGGGTCACACTCTTCGATAAGTTCCGCAAAGGGGAGATCAAGCTGCTGGTCGTGAGCAAGGTCGCGAACTTCAGCATCGATCTGCCGGACGCCAACGTTGCGGTACAGATCTCGGGTACTTTCGGCTCCCGTCAAGAAGAGGCTCAACGCCTCGGCCGCATCCTGCGCCCCAGCGCCAAGTCCGACGGCGCCTACTTCTACACGGTTGTGACCAAAGATACGAAAGAGCAGGACTTCGCCATGAAGCGCCAGCTCTTCCTCACGGAACAAGGCTACCGCTACTACATCGAGGAGCGTGTCGCGTCCTGACGATCAGGACACGACCAATGAGGACAGCAGATGAACGCTGACACGCCGGCGGGAAACGACAGCGCATCCCGCAAGCGCCGACGCCGACGCCGACGTCGCCGCAACACCCCTGAAAACGCCAACGGACCGGCTGAAGCCCCGCCAGGGCCATCCGTCGCGACCCCAAATCCGAGCCGACGCTCCCGTCGTCGTCGCAAGCGTCGCAACCGCGGCGCCGCGATGGCTGGGCTGAATCGTAGACGACGACTCAGCCGGGCTGAACTGGACGAGCTCGAGACCTACTTCAGCAAGATCGATACGAACCTGCTCGGCAACCTCTACCGGGGCCTTGGAGGACAGCCCAACCGCGTCACCGAGCACGACCGCATGGTGCAGCTCGCCGTCCGCGCAATCGCGAAGGGCAAGCGGCTTGGAACGATGCTGAAGCAGCTCCACCAGAAGGACCGCACCGCGCTGGCGCTGCTCATCCAGTGCGGCGGTCTGGCGCACTCCGAGGAGTTCCTGCGGGAGCTCCACCTGTCCCTGGGCGGGAGTGACCGCGAGTGGACCAAGGTCCTGGCCTCACTGGCCGAGAAGGGTCTGGTTTGCGCGACACACACCATGGACGAGCAGTTCTTCTACCTGGTGCCTGAGCCCCTGGTCGAACACCTCGTGGAACACCTGAGCGAGGAGCTGGCGGTCAGCGTCTTCAAGGACGAGGACATACGCACTCACAACCCGCAGGCCTTCTGCCCGGCGATCGACTTCTCCATCACGACGCTGTGCACCTACATCGCACAGCGCCCCCCGCGGCTGACCCAGCAGCAGGAGATCTTCAAGGCGAACAAGCTGGAGATGGACGAGTTCTTCGCCCAGCTCTGGGAGCCGGGCAGCGAGATCTTCCACTTCCACATCGACTTCCTGATCAAGCACGGCCTGGTCGAACTTCGCGGAGATCGCCTGGCGGTCAACCGAGAGGTCGTCGAAGAGTGGCTGCGCATGGACTCCGAGGACCAGCGTGACCTGATCTTCAGCGCCCTGGACCAGCGCTTCACCTACAGCGAGTGGGTCATGTGGGCCGTTCACAGCGGCAAGGGTGAGTGGGTGCCCGAGCGTCCACTACAGGCGCTCTACCGACGCTGGACCCGAGGCGAGGACTGGCGCACCCGCTACCACAAGGGTGAGTTCGGTGCGACCCGGACCCACGAGCGGGAGTCCTGGAGCTTCGCTCCTCTGGTCGACAGCGGGATGCTGGAGCTGGGCGAGTGGGGTCAGGAGAAGTTCTACCGCCTGACGGCGCGGGCTCTGGCCATGCTCGAGCCCCCCGAGGAGGAGGGCTTCACCCAGTTCTACCTGACGCCCTCCTTCGAGATCATGGCACCAGCCGGCATCTCTCCCCTCACCCTCTTCCACACGGGTGAGCTGGCGGAGCTGACCGCTTGCGACCGCGCAAACACCTACAAGATCGCCGAGATCAGCATCGAACAGGCGCTGGAGAAGGGCTGGAAGCGCGACTCGGTCCTGGACTTCCTGCGCAGCGGAAGCCAGATCGGTCTGCCCGAAAACGTCGAGCAGACGCTGAAGTCGTGGATGGGCCATGCCGCTGACGTGGAGTTCCACGAATGCGTCCTGCTGAGCGTGCACCGGAGCCGCATCCGCAAGCTCGAAAGTGTTCGCGAACTGAAGCCCTTCCTGCTGCACCGTTTCGTGCCGGGGCTCTACGCCGTCGATCCCCAGAAGCTCCCCGAGGTGATGGTCCTGCTCGATGAGCACGGTCTCAATCCCGCCAAGGACCTCCAGCAGTACCCCGGTGATCCGGAGCAGTCCGACGCCCGAGCCAGGCTGCACGACCTGCTGGGCGCGGCCCGCGCGGCCTCCGAGGATCCCCTGGCCCGCGCTCACGCAGCGGACACCCAGCCCGAGGACCTGCACCCGGTGCCCGGAGCCTCCAGCGGCCGCAAGCGCAGTCGCCGGAAGCCGAAGGACACGGTCAAGCGCATGTCCTCTCGGGAAGCGCGGGAGGTGCTGGACAAGGCCATCGCCCTACGCCAGGAGCTCCAGGTGGTCTACCTGGGCAAGGACGGAAGCCGCAACAAGTACACGTTGCGCCCACAACGCCTGGCCCTGAACCCCAAGGGCGACCAGGTGGTGGTGGCGATCAACTGCGACACGGATGAGCTTCGTACCTACAAGCTCACACGCATCGAGCGCGTGCAAACCACCTAGCGATGTACGCCCACTCCACCTGCGTCATCACCGGCGCCAGTGCCGGCCTGGGCGCCGTCTTCGCCCGAGCGCTTTCTGAGCGGGGAGCCCGACGCCTGGTGCTCGTCGCCCGGCGCGAGGAGCGGCTCGAGAAGCTCGCCCAGAGTCTGGACTGCGAGGCGGTGGTGGAGCCCGTGGACCTGGGCGACGCCGAGGCGGTGCAAAGGCTCATCGACCGCCACAGTCCCGACGTTCTGGTGAACAACGCGGGCTTTGGTCACATCGGCCCTCTTTCGAGGAACTCAGGGCTGCAGATGATCGACGTGAACGTACGAGCACTGACCCAGCTGATCGAGGGGTGGCTCCCCTCCATGATCGAGCGCGGGAAGGGGGGCATTCTCAACGTTGGCTCCACCGCCGGGATGGTCCCCACCCCCTACATGGCCACCTATGCGGCGTCCAAGGCCTACGTGAACTCCCTCTCGGAAGGCCTGCGAGGCGAGTTGCTGGGTACCGGCATCCACGTCACCTGTCTGGCCCCCGGTCCCGTCGCTACCGAGTTCTTCGAGGTGGCTGCTCCGCGGGGAACACCCCCGCTGCCGATCATCCTGCAAGCCCCTCAGGTCACTGTCAAAGCCGCACTGAACGCCCTGGAGCACAACCGTCCAGTGGTGATCCCCGGGCTGGCGATCAAGCTGATGATGTTCGCCCGCAAGTGGAGCCCGGACTGGGTGGTGCGGATCTTCATGGGCCTATATGGCCGTACGCTGCTGGGAATGACATGAGCGATGAGAAGGAGAGCAGGAGCTTCGATGAGCTGATCGAGGCGCTCGAAGCACGCGTGCGTCAGCTCGAGTCCGGAGATCTTCCCCTCGGGGATGCACTCAAGCTCTTCGAGGAAGGCATCGAGCTGACCCGTAATTGCCACGAGCGGCTGGATGCTGCCGACCGACGCATCATCGATCTGGAGCGCACCGGCCGCCAGGAGTGAACACCTCCACCCCTCCCACACACTGTCAATGACGCGTAGAGCCTGCGGCGAGAGCTGCAGGCGTCCTTCCGCCCTGCCGGAAGGAGGGGTTATAGTCCGCACTCTCTTGGAGACGAGCACGCGTGTTTCAGACCGTAGGTCGAGCCCGTAAGGCCAACCGCCGCCGACAGGCGGGGGCTTGGCTCATGTCTCTGCTGATGCTCTCTGGGGCGAGCTCCGCCCTGCTCCTGACCGGTCGCCAGACCGTCGAGGAAGTCGACGACGACGCGCCGATCGAAGTGACCTTCCTCGACGACGCCGCTCCACCTCCGCCGCCTCCGCCTCCGCCGCCCGCCTCCTCCGCCCAGGAAGAGGAAGAAGAAGAGGAGGAGGAAGAAGAGGAAGAGGAGGAGGAAGAGGAAGAAGAGGAGATGGAGGAGGAGATCGAGGAGCTCCCAGAAGAGCCCCCCGAACCCGACGAGGAGAAATCGACCGGCGTCGAGGGCGGCATGGAAGGCGGCGTCGAGGGTGGCGTGGTCGGAGGCGTCATCGGCGGAGTGGTCGGTGGCGAACTGGGCGGCCAGCTCGGCTCCAATGTGAAGGCTGTCCACTGGTCCAAGACCAAGGTCAAGCGCCAGGTCCAACCCAAGATGCCCCAGGCCGCAAAGGAGATGGGGATCGAGGGCACCTGCCCGGTGCGGCTCTACATCGACGAGAAGGGCAACGTCTACGACGTACAGGTGCAGGACACCTGCCCGAAAATCTTCCACGACAGCGCAAGCGAGGCCGGGTGGAAGTTCAAGTTCTATCCAATGAAGGTCGAAGGAAAGGCCCAGAAGGCTACCTTCGTCCTCAACATCAAGTACCAGCTGCGCTGACAGGGACGCTGAATGTCATTCGATCCTGCCCACCTATGGGCCGAAATGGGATGGGTCTCCAAGTCCATCTTCCTGATCCTGCTCGTCATGGGAATCGCGAGCCTGTACGTGGGCATCGAGCGCCTCGTGTCCTTCACGAAAGCCCGCTCGCAGTCTCGTCTGCTCGCGGAGGCCCTGACCAAGACGATGGGCATCGGGGACATCGGGGGCAGCCTGAAGCTCTGTACCTCCCTGGAGTACAAGAACAGCTACCTGGGGCACCTGCTCCATGCAGGGCTGCAGGAGCTGGAGCCGAGCTTCGACCGCAACGCGGTCCGAGCAGCTGCTCGAGCCATCCACCGCCAGAACTCCCAGGAGCAACTGGACCTGCGCAAGGGCATGAACATCCTGGCGACGGTGGGCTCAACGGCACCCTTCGTGGGGCTGGTCGGCACGATCTTCGGCATCATCAACGCCTTCGTAGGCATGGCGGAGAGCGGTTCTGGTGGACTCTCCGCAGTGTCCGCCGGCATCGCTGAAGCCCTGGTCGCCACCGCGGTCGGCATCTTCGTCGCCATCGTCGGCGTGTGGCTGTTCAACTTCTTCACCTCCCGTCTCGACATCATCAACAACGACGTCGAGGTCTCCATCGACGAGTTCAACGACTGGGCGGAAAAGAAGCTGCTTCGCATGGAGAAGGCTGCCGCAATGGATATGTCCGCAGAGGACATGCCAACCCAGGCCAAGTAGCCTCAGGTGGGCGCCAAGCTCGGAGGCAGCAAAGGTGGAGCGATGGGTGACATCAACGTCACCCCGCTCGTGGACGTGGTGTTGGTGCTCCTGATCATCTTCATGGTCGTCACACCGATGCTGAGCTCCGGCGTGGACGTCAAACTTCCCTCCGCCGAGGAGACCACCCAGGCCCAGGACAACGGTCAGCACATCGTCATCTCCGTGGCGCAGGACCCACTGGGTGGTGACGAGGTGGCCGTCTACATCGACACCCGTCGCATCAGCGTCGAGACCGTGGTGGACGAGGTGAACATCGAGTACCAGAAGAACCCTTCCCGGGCCATCCTGATCAAGGGTGACTCCCGGCTGCAGTACAAGCAGGTGCGCGAGGTCATGGACATCCTGGCAGAGGCCGGCATGACGACGCTGCTGCTCGCCGCTGAAAAGATCAGGTCGAGGGCGAGGAGTAATGGGGGCTCGCGTCGGACGAAAGCACGGACCTGAGGGGGACATCAACGTCACCCCGCTCATCGACGTGGTCCTGGTGCTGCTCATCATCTTCATGGTGCTGACGCCTCGTGTCATCGAGGAGATACAGGCCAACCTCCCGAGCAAGACCGAGACGGTCAAGAAGCAACAGGACAAGAAGGACCAGCTCGTGGTGGCCCTCTACGACGACGGCACGCTGGCACTGAACACCCAGATCATGGACCGGCGAGAGCTGCATGATCAGCTCCGCAAGCGCCTGTTCAAGAAGAGGAAGGAAGGAAAGACCGCGGTGGCCTTCGTGGACGCCCACCCCAACCTGGCCTACGGCAACGTGGTCACCGTGATGGACCTGGTGAAGTCGGCGGGGGCAGATCGGGTCGGGCTGGCCCGCGTGAAGGAGGAGGGACCGGCTCGTGCAGTCTCCTCCACCTCCATTCCCGAAGCCCCCGCAGCCCCTCCACCGGAGGAGTAGGCTCGTGTTCGCCCTGGAAGACTGGGCCGCGCCCAGGCGCCAGGCGCTCGAAGCCCTGCTCGCCGGACTCTTCGACAATGCCTGGCCGGAGCCTTTTGGCGACATGGCTCGCTATCCCCTGCTGACCTGGGGGAAGCGCATTCGGCCTCTGTTGACCCTGGCTGCTCACGAGGCGATCACCGGCACCTGGGAGCCCGCCCTGCGCCCCGCAGCCGCCATCGAGATGGTGCACTGCTACTCGTTGGTGCACGACGACATGCCCTGCATGGACGATGACGACGAGCGTCGGGGCCAGCCAACGACCCACGTCAAGTACGGCGAAGACATGGCCCTCCTCGTGGGCGACGCCCTCCTGACCGAGGCCTTCGGTCTCCTTTCACAGCCCTGGGCGGAGCCCTCGGTGCAGCTGCGCCTGGTCCGGGAGCTGTCCGAGGCGGCGGGACACAAGGGCATGATCGGCGGCCAGGCCACGGATCTGGGCGCGTTGGGCCCGGTCACGGACCTGGACACCCTGACCAGGCTCCACCGCGGCAAGACCGGTGCCCTCATCCGTTGCGCTGTGCGCATGGGAGCCATCACCGCCAAGGCGGACGAGGCGACCGTGGACAAGCTGACCCGCTACGCGAACTGCGTGGGTCTGGCTTTCCAGCTACGCGATGACCTGCTGGACGAGGACCAGGACGCCGGTGAGGATGGCCCCCCCAACTTCGTGAAGCTTCTGGGTGCTCCGGGCACGCGCCAGCGCGCGGTGGAGCTGGTCCAAGAAGCACTCGAGGCACTCGACGGCATCGACTGCCCCGTGCTGCGGCAGCTCGCGAACTTCTCGGTGGAGCGTACGGTCTGAAGAAGAAACTTCGCCTCGACCTGCTCCTGGTGGAACGCGGTCTCGTGAAGTCGCGCACCCGCGCTCAGGGCCTGATCATGGAAGGCAAGGTGCTTGTCGATGAGGAGCCCGTCACCAAGGCGGGCACCAATGTGCCCGTGGGGGCTGCTCTGCGCATCAAGGGCGAGCAGCTGCGCTATGTCAGCCGAGGGGGCCTGAAGCTCGAAGCCGCACTGGAGCACTTCGAGGTCGACCCTTCTGGCCGCGTCTGCGCCGACCTGGGAGCGAGTACCGGTGGCTTTACGGACTGTCTGCTGCAGCGAGGGGCCACGCGGGTCTACGCCGTGGACGTCGGCTACGGCCAGCTGGCCTGGAAGCTCCGTCAGGACGACCGGGTGGAAGTCCTGGAGCGCACCAACGCCAGAACCCTGAAGTCGCTCCCCGAGCTCGCCGAAATGGTCGTGGGAGACCTGAGCTTCATCTCCCTCTCCAAGGTTCTTCCGACCATCGCGCGCATCGCATGTCCTTCCGCGGACTGTGTCCTGTTGGTCAAGCCGCAGTTCGAGGTCGGCCCCGATCTCGTCGAAAAGGGCGGACGCGTCACCAACAGCGAGGCCCGTGACGAAGCCTGTCGTGGGGTCCTGTCGAGTGCCCAGGTTCTCGGTTTTGAAGCTCTTGGCCTGATGGAGTCTCCCCTCCGGGGTGCCAAGAGCGGGAACATGGAGTTCCTGGCGTGGCTGCGAGCACCAACCGGAGCGGGGTAGACTCAAAAGCTGAGGAGACACGATGCTTGTGCTGTGGATGGCCTGTACCTGGGTAGGGCCAGATGACTTTGAGCAGCGCCTGTCCGAGCTCGACGACGACGGCGACAGCTTCACCCGCGACGCCGGGGACTGCGACGATGCGGATTCAAGCATCTTCCCCGGGGCGGATGAGATCTGGTACGACGGCATCGATCAGGATTGCGCGGGAAACGACGACTACGACCAGGACAATGACGGCTTCCGGCAGGCGGATGCTCCAGACGTGGGCGACGACCCGGACTGCAACGACAAGAACGCAGACATCTACCCCTTCGCCCCCGACACCTGGTACGACAACGTCGACGCCGACTGCCAGGAGAATGACGACTTCGACGCCGACGGCGACGGCTTCCGCAGCAAGACCGGTGGCGGCGCTGACTGCGACGACGAGCCGGCCGACGACGCCGACCACGGTGGCCCCACGGCCACGGAGACCTTCCCTGGCGCGCCCGACACCTGGTACGACGGTGTAGACCAGGACTGCGCCGGCGACGACGACTTCGATCAAGACACAGACGGCTACGTTCCGGAGGAGTACTTCGACGGGGATGACCCGCCAGAGACTCGCTGGTGTGCCAGCTGCGGCACCGGCAACAAGGGTGACTGCGACGACGACCCCACCGACGACGACAGCTCCCTCATCCCGGCGATCGAGGTCTTCAACGGCCAGCCGGACACCTGGTACGACGGTGTGGATCAGGACTGCGCCGGTGACGACGACTTTGACCAGGATCTGGACGGATTCGCGGCCGACGACCAGCTGTCCAACGGCCAGGTGCCCGACACCGAACACTGTTTGGATTGTCCCCTCTCCATTCCTGGAGACTGCGACGACACCAACGCCGACTACTTCCTGGGAGCCATCGAGGACCCGAGCACATCCGACGATCAGGACTGCGACGGCGGATCGGCTTCGGTCGGAGTGGACTCCGACACAGACATCGGATGGATCCTGACGGACCCCTACGCCCTTCGCGCCGCTGAGAACGCCACCGAGCTGTGGTTCAGCGTCAATGGACGCCGGATCGAGGACCAGGACGCCACCACCTACGACGATACGGCGGTGGCCTTCAGCTTCTCCTTCGCAAATCCGGATCTCGGTCTTCAGTCCATCAGCAACTGGCAGGCGCCTGGCAGCAGCTTCGACATCACGGGCGGTCAATCCTTCGCGATCGAAGGCACCGACTTCGTTGGAGCCACCGGGCTGCAGGGGAGTTCAAGCCGCGTGCTGGTGGTCTCACGAACCCCCAACGGAGGGAGCCGAGAGAGCGTAGCCGCCCCCCAGACCTTGCTGACAGCGGTCGAAGACATCGACATCGCGGTGGACATCGATGGAGACGGCGTCGTGCACGCGGTGAGCTGCGACGAGCTCACCGGCTTTCACTACGTACGCGCCGAGGACGGCGACTTCAGCTCTGGAAGCAGCGGGACCTTCAATCTCCTCTACAGCTCCTTCGCTCCTCAGGCCTGCTCGCTGCACATCAGCGGAAACACCGGAATCCTGGCCTACAGCGACGACAACGACAATGGCGCCGTCGCTCTGCTCAGCTTCGACAGCTCCACGGTTCCCACCTTCACCGAGGTGAGCCGAATCAGCAACGCGGTCGATGTCGAGCTGGTGGACGCCGGCGGGGAGATGGTCCTGGTCCTGGCGGACAGCTCAGCGGGTGTCATCGAGGTCCAGCGCAATGGAGGCACCGAGTTCATCACACCGCCCGCTCCGCCGGTGAGCGTGCAGGTGGCGGTCGACCCGCTGGACTCCGACATTCTCTACATCGGCTGGGCCGACGTGAACGGGGATGCCGGGCTGGCCTGGGGTGAGGTCGGCGTCGGCTTCGACACGGGCAGCTTTACGACCCTTCACAGCGTCATCGAGACGGTACCGTGGGTCAGCCCCGATGGCGCCGATCTCTTCGTCGGCCTGATGGGCAGTCTGGAGATCAGCGTGGAGCGCGTCACTCCCCCGTCGTGATGGGGGTCGCGGGCAAGCCCCGCACGTAGACCACCTCCCGCTTGCGCAGGCCCTGGTTGTCGATGGCCTCGATCACCACCCAGTTGCGGCCCGGACCAATGTCCACCGGAACGCCGAGCGTCTGCTTCCTGCCGGAGCCCCGGTGATAGCCGACCTTGTCGCCGTCGGCCCAGACCACGATGTGGTCGAGGCCCCGGTCATCTCGAACCTCGATATCGAGCTCGAGGCTTCCCTCTTCGTGCCTCGAGGGGGCCACAAGCATCACTTCGGGCGCTTCCGCTTCGACCACGCCGCTGCGCGGCAGTGAGATCGGCCAGGCCAGCAACTCACCGTAGCGGGTGCTCTCTACGTGGACGCGGAGCGGGAGCTCCTCGCCTTCGAAGCGACTCAGGTCCAGGCCGAGCTGCACCGCACCCTCGGCATTCGGGCCCAGGCTGGGTATGCCCGCCTCGTACTCCAGCAGGTCGATGCCCGAGCTGCTGGGGTACTCGAAGCGAACCCGCACTCCCATCAGCGCCTGGTCGCCCAGGTTCTGCACGGTAATGCGAGCGCGTTCGATGCCCTCCGCATCCGGGGGCAACATCTGCACCGCGAGTCGCAGGGGAGGTGGCTCTACCCCGGTGTAGCCCAGCACGGTGGGCGCTCCCTCGAGCTCCGGCCGCCCGTCGGCTTGTACGACCACTCCCACCGAGGACTCCCGGGAGGGAATCGCCAGAGGGATCGGGGCGCTCGCCTCGGCGATCCGAGACGCACCCGGCGCCAGAGTGCCCACCGGAAGGAACATGCGGTCCCAGGTCCGGTCACTGCTGTCCAGTCGAACCGCTACCCGGTACAGGGTCTCGTCGCCGTGGTTGGTGACCTTTGTGCGCACCGTTGCCAGGTCCCCACCCACCACCGGAGCAGCCAGGCCGACCTCCACCGTCAACGGCAGCGGCTCCCCGCTGCTGCCCCCTCCTGCACTCCAGTCGATGCCGCGGCCGGTGAAGGTCGCAACCATGCGCTGCTCCTCCTCCGCGCGGACCAGCTCACGCACCTCGCCTGCAGCGGCCAGCAGCTCCTCACGACCCGGTCCTGCAGCGCGGGCAAGGACCCTCAACGCCAGCTCGACCCAGCTGTCTCGCTGTCGCTCCGAAGGGACCGCGTCACGCCAGCCAACGAGCTCCTCGACGAAGAGCAGAGGAGCAGGCCCATCCAGGGGGGCCAGGTCATCGACCATGTGCACGCCGTTCCCATCGAATCGGACCCGCCCCACCGGCAGGTCGGGAGGAATTCCCCCCATCGCATCGATGCTCAGCCCTCCTGCGAGGAGATAGCGCGCAACGGTGAGCTTCAGACGCGCCCCCGGCTCCAGGGTGTAGACCTTCTGGACGGTGCCCTTCCCATAGCTACGGGTACCGATAAGCACGGCCCGATCCAGCTCGCGAAGACTGCCCGCCAGGATCTCGCTCCCTGACGCCGTCCTGTGGTTCTGGAGCACCACGATGGGCACATCGGGCTCCGTTCCGTCGTCGTCCGCCCAGATGTGCTCGACCAGGCCCCTGACCTTGCCGCCGTCCGGTCCCACGGTGCGCACCAGGTCGCCGGAGGTGACAAAGGCATCGGCGCTGCGAGCCGACTGCATCATGCTGCCACCGGTGTTGCCTCGCAGGTCGATGACAAGGCCCCGGTCCAGCGCCCCCTCGTCCTCCAGCTCGACGAGCGCGCGGTCCAGGTGCTTGGTGGTCTGTTCCGAGAAGTGGTCGATGCGGATGAAGCCGAAGCCGGGCTCCAGAGGCTTCCATTCCACATTGGGCTCGTTGATCTCGTCGCGGGTCACGGTGAAGACGAGCTCCACCGGATCGTCATCCATCGTCCGGAGCACCACCAGCTCTACGTTGGTGCCTCGACGGCCCGTGATGCGGTTCACGGCGTCAGTCACCGTCATGCCCAGGGTGGCCTGGCCATCGATGCGGACGACCACGTCACCGTCCCGAAGCCCAGCTCGAGCCGCCGGATGCTCCGGGAAGACCTCGGTGATGAGGATCTCCTGGTCATCGCCAAGGCTCAGCCGTGCGCCGATGCCAAAATAGGTGCCCTTGAGCCGCTTGTCGAAGGCTACGAGCCGGTCCCCGTAGAGCAGTCGACTGTGCCGATCCAAGGCGTCGGTAGCGCCCTTGAGGATGACGGTACGGAGCACCAGATTGTCGTCGAGCGTGGCCTCCGAATCGAGATCCGGAGCGCTGGCGACCAGGCTCTCGAGGGCACGCAGCGCGTCCCCAAGAGAATCCCACTCCCCCACCGTGACCGAGCCGAGAAGCTGATCACCGATCGACAGGGTCGCCGTGGGCCCGTCGATGTCTACCAACAGCCACTCCACCTGCTGCTCGAGCTCCTCGGCAGCCGCCACGAACAAGGCCTCGGCTTCCAGGCTGTCGCGTTCCAGGTAGAGCGTCTCGATACGGCGCAGAGCCGCCGCGTAGAGGTCCGTTGGTGCTTCCGCGCGAGCAGGTAGCGCCAGGGCGATACCGAACAGGACTGGAAGGAAGCGACGCACCACACCCAGCATAGCGTTGAGCAACGCGGTTCCGGGTTAACAGGCCCCTATGGCCGAACGCCCCGAGGACCTCGAGTTCGCCACCGTTGACACCCAGCGTGAGCACCGGACCGGCGTTCCTGAGGTGATCTACGGAGAGGGCAAGAGCCGCGAACAGATCGCCGGCATCATGGCGAGGCTCTCCGAGGCGGGGCAGGACGCCCTGGTCACCCGGCTGGAGCCCGAGAAGGCCGAGGGACTCCCCGGCACCTACCACCCCGTGGCCCGGGTGCTCGTCAACCCGCAGGGCCCCTGGCGGGACCGCGGCCGTGGAGAGGTGCTGATCGTCTGTGCCGGCACCTCGGACCTGCCCGTGGCCGAGGAGGCCGCGGTCGTTGCCGAGGCGCTCGGCAACCGCATCCGAAGGCTGACCGACGTGGGCGTGGCGGGCCTCCACCGGCTGCTCAAGCACGAAGCGGCCCTGCGTGAGGCTCGGGTCATCGTGGTGGTGGCCGGAATGGAGGGGGCCTTGCCCAGCGTCGTGGCCGGGTTGACGGACCGGCCGGTCATCGGAGTGCCCACCAGCGTGGGCTACGGCGCGAGCTTCGGTGGCGTGGCCGCGCTGCTGGCCATGCTCAACTCCTGCGCCGCTGGCGTGAGCGTCGTGAACATCGACAACGGCTTCGGCGCTGCGTACCAGGCGACGCTCATCAACCGACTCTCATGATTCTCTGGATCGATGCCAGCAACGGGGTGGCGGGGGACATGCTGTTGGGCGCCCTGCTCGATGCGGGCGGCGATCTCGCGGCCCTGAACACCGCCCTGGCGCCTCTGGGAGCCCGTGTTCGGGTGGAGCGGGTTCAGCGCGGAGCCTTCTCAGCGTGCAAGGTGCAGATCGAGGAGATCGAGCCGAGGCACGAGGGCCACGGCCATACCCATCACCATTGGGCTCGGATTCGCGAGGCCATCGCCAAGCACCCGCGGGCCATCGAGGTCTTTTCTCGACTGGCGAGCGCGGAGAGCCGGATCCACGGGGTTCCGGTGGAGGAGGTTGCCTTCCACGAGGTGGGCGCTCTGGACAGCGTGGCCGACATCGTAGGAGTGACCGTGCTGCTGGAACAGCTCGGTGTCCAGCGCATCGCGGCCACGCCGCCCCCGATGGGAAGCGGCTTCGTGGACACGCAGCACGGGCGCATGGCGGTACCCGCACCAGCGACCGTGGCCTGCCTGGAGGGCTGGACCCTGCCGGAGGACGGCCGCCCGGGTGAGCTCACCACGCCTACCGGGGCTGCCCTGCTCGCGGTTCTCTCCGAGCCCGGTGCCATGCCCGCAATGCGCCCGCTGGCCAGCGGCTTCGGCGCAGGAAGCCGCGATCCGGAGGGATGGTCCAACACCCTGCGGGTCGTGTTGGGCCAGGCCCAGGAGCTCGCGGCCACCGCGACCCGGGTCACGGAGCTGCAGGCCCAGGTGGACGACATGCCGGGTGAGTGGGTGCCGGTACTCTTCGAGCGACTCCTCGATGCAGGGGCTCTGGACGTCTTCGCTCAGCCGGTCCTGATGAAGAAGGGGCGAAGCGGGCTGCTGATCACCGTGCTGGGAGAGCCCGAGGACTCTTCTGTTCTGGAGGAGTGTCTACTGCGACATTCGACCACCTTTGGTGTCCGCCGACACCCCTGTACCCGCCGTGTGTTGGAGCGCAGTCTGGAGACCGTACAGACAGCTTATGGGCCGATCCGTGTCAAGGTGGGAAGCCTGGAGGGTGAGGTGCTGCACCGCATGCCCGAGCATGAAGACTGTCGTGCGGCCGCCGCCGCCCACGACGTGAGCCTGGCCCTCGTCCACCAGGCTGCCATGGCTGTCCTGAGATGATCGTCAGCGACGATCCCACCCTGATCAAACAGCTCAAGCGCATGGGCCGTCCATCGCTCCTGACTCCGGATCCATCCTCCGCTGTGATGGAGGCCGAGCTGGTCATCACCCGAAACTGGAAGGATCTGCCGACGCGGCTGGGGTCCATTCCGGTGCTTGCCATCACCGACGACGTTGACGAGGCCCTGGCGAACGGCGTGACCGAGATTCTGCGCGAGCCCTTCAGTGAAGCACTCCTCAGCATCCGCATCCAGCGGACCCTGGACAGCAGACGCCTCGCGGATCCCAGCTCCGAACCCGGAGGCGCGAGGGATCTGCTCCCTCGTTTGCTGGACGCCAGCCCCGATCCGATCATGGCCGCGGATCTCAAGGGCCAGGTGCTGGTCTTCAGCGCCGCTGCCGAGCGGCTTCTGGGCTACAGCAGCGAGGAGGTCCTGGGCACCATGCACGTGGGCGAGTTCTACGCAAAGAAGGGCATCGCAAGCCGCCTGATGAACACCATGCGCGAGGATCCGGAGCAGCGCGTCCTGGGCATGCGCGTCCGGCTACGGAACCGTCAGGGAGAGGCCATTCCGGTGGTGCTGGGAGCCGCCCTGGTCCACGACTTCGCGGGTCGCCCTGTCGCCAGCGTGGGGATCTTCAGGGACGACCGGATCAACCGCTCGCTGACCCAACGTCTCGCGGCGGCCACCGAGCAACTGGAAGAGAGCGAGAAGCGCGCTGCTGGCGTGATCGGGACCAGCGTAGCGGCCTACGAGCTGAACCAGCCCTTGACCACCGCGATGGGCCTGTTGGAACTCCACGAGCTGGAGACCACCGACTCCGCCTCCCTCGACCGGGTGAGCCGAACCCGAGAGCAGCTTCAACGGATGAGAGACATTGTCTCCCGCCTCTCGGGAATGCAGTCTCAGACCTACATTGACCATGAAGAGACCTCGGAGCTCTGATGCTTCTCTTGGCGCTGACATGGGCCACCCAGGTCTCCTGGCACACGGAACAGTGCCCTCTCGACGGTGGGGCTGTGCGGGTCTTCGAGAAGGTCAGCGCCAACACCCATGGCGGCTGGGACAGCGACCTGGCCGCCTACAGCTCGCAGGGCCAGTGGCGGGAGTACGCGCTGGCCACCTGCTCCGACAACCTGTACACCGTCTACGGCTCAGACATCGCCCTGACCCTCACACCTGAGCAGGCCGCTTCCGCCCGGACGCGGCTGGCCGAGATTCGCTCCTCCATACCCGACCCGGACTCGCTGGAGGTCTGGGACCGTTACCTCATCGCCGCGGAGATGTACCGCATCCGCGGCACCGGCCCCAAGGAGCTCTTCGAACTCTACCTGGAGGCCAGCTGGACAGCCCGGGACGCTGCGGTAGGCGTCTACCTGGACCTGGCGGGACCCGAAGCCGCCCGTGATCTGTTGGACAGAGGCCGTACGGAGCTGGAGGGAGACCTGGACAACTCCACCCGCAAGGTCCTGCTCCACAACCTGGCTCGCATCGCCCACCGAGGAGGCTGGCCTGTCGAACGGGACCACTACCTGGAGCGCTTCGAAGCCGTCGGTGAGCTGACGGTCCCCGAGCGCGAGGTCCTGGAACGCTTCCGACATGCTGCGGGCGTGGTCGAGCCCAGGCTGCAGGATCTCGCCCTGGAGCAGGCCGAGGCATGGCTTGCCTCCGCCGAGTCCGAGGAGGATGCCGAGGCTCGCGCTCGTGTGCGCTACCTCTACGCCGACCTGCTCCGCCGCCGGGGGCGCCTGGATGAGGCTCGAGCCTCCTTCGAGGCCGTGCAGAAGGACCCCGCGCTGACCGCTCAGCTGGCTGGCCTGGCGCGCTTTCTCGAGGGGACCATTCCCAAGTACCGGTGATCAGACGCGGATCTGAACGATCTTCCGCATCAGGATTGCGCCGACACCCTGCAGGGTGAACATCAGCGCCAGCATGCCCCAGCCCATCCAGGTGGTCCACAGCCTCGCAATGAGCTCCGGATCCAGGAAGTACAGGATGGCGCCCAGCACAAAGGGCATCACCACGATGATGAAGCCCTGGGCCACCCCTTGAGCCGTCAGGGTACGAATCCGGCCTTCCACCTTGCGTCGCTCGCGGATGGTCTCGGCGATGGTGTCGAAGGTCTCGCTCAGGTTACCGCCGGACTGCCGCAGGATGTTGATGCTGGTGACCATGATCTGCAGGTCCTCGGTCCCCAGGCGGTCCTCGAGGTTCAGCAGAGCATCTTCCAGCAGCACACCCAGGCGTTGCTCGCTCAGCACGAGCCCGAACTCCTCGCTCACGGGAGCAGGAAGCTCCTCCCGCACCATCTCCATGCACTGGACCAGAGAGAGTCCTGACTTCAACCCGTTGGACATGAAGGAGAGCGCGTCGAGCATCTGTTGCTCGAAGTCCTCGATCCGCTTTGCCCACATGCGCTTTACGACGAAGCGCGGCAGGTTGTAGCCGACCGGGATCCCCGGCCCGATGACCAGCACGAGGCAGAGAACAAAGCGGAGGAAGTGGTAGCCCGGCGAGTAGGGCAGACCGGCCATCAGCAGCAGACCGATGCCCACGGACAGCAACATGGAGACCAGGATGAAGCCCACGCACAGCCGGGCGCTGATCTGCATGAACATCTTGTCGAAGGTCTCGACCATCCAGGTGACGTAGCCAGCGCTGTTGTCGAGGAAACGGTCCTGTATCCAGGGGCCCAGGAGCCAACCGACAAAGAACCAGGCGACCACCAGCGGCAGGAGTGTGCCGATCCGCAGCACCGTCAGGAAGTCCCACCATGGAGGCAGCATCGCCTCCAGCATCAGCGGCGACCTCTTGGGGCTCGCTTGCCAGGAGGCGTTCCAGGCGACCCGAAGATGCCGGTGGGAAGCTTGATGCCGCGGGACTGGAGATCCTGCACGAAGCGCGGCACGAACCCGGTCGAAAGGTAGCGTCCCCGCACCCGTCCTTCCTGGGTGACCCCATCCTGTCGGAACACGAAGATGTCCTGCAGGGTGATGGTCTGGCCCTCCATCCCCGTGAGCTCACTGATCTGCGTGATCTTGCGGGAACCATCGGAGAGCCGGGACTGCTGGACGATGATGTTGATCGCCGACCCGATCTGCTCACGAATCGCCCGGCTGGGCAGGTCCAGCCCCGCAAACATCACCAGGGTCTCGAGCCGAGCGATGCAGTCCCGTGGGCTGTTGCTGTGGATCGTGGTCAGGCTGCCGTCGTGGCCCGTGTTCATGGCCTGCAGCATGTCGATGGCTTCAGGGCCACGACACTCTCCTACCACGATGCGGTCCGGACGCATTCGCAGGGTGTTCCGCACCAGGTCCCGAATGTTGATCTCGCCCTCACCCTCGATGTTCGCCGGGCGGCTCTCCAGGCGAACCAGGTGAGGCTGTTTCAGCTGCAGCTCTGCGCTGTCCTCGACCGTAACGATGCGTTCTCCAGCGGGAATGAAGCTGCTCATCACATTCAACAGCGTGGTCTTCCCGGAGCCGGTGCCGCCGCTGATGATGATGTTCAGCCGAGCCTGAACGCAAGCCCGCAAGAAGTCGGCGATCTCCGCGGTCATCGAACCAAAGCCCACGAGGTCCTTCACCTTGAAGGGGTCGCGAGCGAACTTTCGAATGGTGATGCTGGGCCCGTCCAGAGCCAGAGGAGGGATGACCGCGTTGACGCGGCTGCCATCCTTGAGCCGCGCATCGACCATCGGCGACTTCTCGTCGATACGCCGGCCGATGGGCGCCACGATGCGTTCGATCACGCCCATCAACTGGGCATCGTCGGTGAAGCTGGCGTCGGTCTTTCGCAGCTTGCCGCTGATCTCGACCCAGACATCGTCCCGGCGATTGACCATGATCTCCGTGACCCGGTCGTCCTCCAGGAAGTCTTCCAGAGGACCCAGGCCGAGGGCCTCGTCCACGACTTCCTTCAGGATGCGCTGCCGCTCGCTGCGGTCCGCAATGTGTCCCCCGACATCGTCCAGGATGCGCGATACCGCCTGTCGAACACGCTCGGCGAGACGCTCCTCCCTGTCGACCGCGTCGTGCAGCTCGCGGTCGAGGGCCTTCATGTCGATGGCCTCGACCATGCGCTTGTGGATGAGCAGCTTGACCTGCGTGCGCGGGTCCAGCTCCTTGACCGCTGTCGCCTTTACGCCACGCTTACGCTGCCAGCGCTCCAGCTCCTCCTCGTGCTTGCTGGGCAGAGCCGTGGCGCGTCCGCCCCCGGCGCCCTCTACGCCTTGGGGCCGGTTGATCTGCATCATCCGGTCCAGCGCACCCATCTCTACGAGCTTGCGAATGAACTCGTCGTAGACGCGGGAGAGCCGTGCTCGCGGCTTGTCGACCACGAAGGGCTTTCCTTCCAGCTGGGCCGGAAGAGCGGTCTCGGTCTCCTCCGGGATGGCCACCATGACCTTGCGGCCAATGCGTCGCGCCACCACGTCGCTTGTCAGGGGGCCCTTGGCCTGGCTTCGGTTGAGGATGACCTTGACCAGCTCGCTGGGGAACTGAAGTCCCTGCAGACGCTCCAGGAAGCGGCGGGTGTGGTTCAGCACCGCCACGTCGGGAAGGGTCAGGGTGAAGATGCCCGCAGACATCTCCATGATCTTCACGTTGAGGCCGTTCACTCCGACGCCGCAATCGACGATCAGGTAGTCACACAGCGGCTGCAGCAGCTCGAGAACCCGCTGGACGTGTTCCGGTTGAACCTGGTGCGCCAGGTCCGGCTGACACAGCGGCATCACACCGATGCCCGCGGGGTGTGCGCTGATGTACTGGCGCAGTTGTTGTGACTTCATCTGGCCCAGGTAGGGAACGAAGTCCAGCACCGTCTTGACCTGGGTGGATTCCATGCCCAGCAGGGTCACGCCATCTCCGGGCGACTCGGTATCCAGGTCCATGTAGAGGATGCGGCCGCGGGTCTCTTTCAACAGGGCCAGCGCCGAGTTGACGGCAAAGGTCGTCCGGCCCACTCCATCTCGAGCGCCGCACACGGCGACGATGCGCGGACCCTGGCTCACTGATCTACTGCCTCACTTCTTCGAGGCTGAACTGGTCCTTGATCTCCCGGTTGGCGTATGAGGAGGACTCATACACCTGAGGCGTCAAGAAGACGAGAAACTGGCTCTTGCTCTTCTTGTACTGCTTGTTGCGGTACATGGTGTAGATCGCTCCCTCGACGTTCACATCCGGGACCCGGTTGTAGTCGATGCTGTCGCTGACGCGCTGCAGGCCACCGATGACAATGCTCTCGCCGGAGCGGCAGTACTCGCTCGTGGAGAGCTCCGACTTGTTGACGGCCTGGTAGCCGTTGGCAGCGACCTCTCCCAGGGCTGTCGCAGAGATGTCGATGTTCATGTCGATGTCGCCCCCTTGCGCGTAGGGCGTCACGTTCAAGCGGATACCGATGTCCTTGAACTCGACCGTGTTGTAGAGGCCCTGGCTGACCAGGTAGGGATACTCGGAGCCGGCGAAGATGCTCGCGGTGTCGCCGCTCTTCACGCTGACCGTCGGGTTCTCGAGCACCCGGGCGTAGCCGCTGGTCTTGGCATGCTCCAGGCGGGGAATGAAGGTCCTGAGCGTCGCGGTCGCGTAGCCCGTCGGCTTGGTCCAGTAGGGGTTGCCCGCATTGTCCAGGAGGTAGTCCATCTGGAAAAAGGCTTCGGGCGGGTCCACGGAGAGGGGTGTCCACTCCACGCCCCAGCTCTGGGTGAGGTTCTTGGCCAGCTCCACGAAGTGGACGTTGATGACGATGGTCTGCGTGCGGCCAGGGATTCGCTCCACCTGCCGCAGGTCCAGCACATTCACGGTGTCCGGGATGTAGGCCCGAGCGATGGCATCGGCTCGACTGTACTCCGCCTCCGAGAAGACCACCCCTTCCAGGATGAGCTTGTTGTTGATGATGCGGACCTTCACGCCGGGACGATCGATCGCCTCCTCGATGATGCCGGCCTGCACCTTCAGCGCCGCCGGTGACAGGATGACCATGGACTCGACCAGGGGCTCCCGCGCAGCGAGATCCTCGATGCGCTGAAGCTCCTCCTCCAGGCTGACTTCACCCTGTACGTAGACTCGATCATTCAGGATTCTGAAGAAGATCCCCTCGATGTCATCGAGCAGCGCCTGGACGTTCTTCATCACCCGCGAGAGGTTTGCGGGGATGACCGTCACGTCGATCTCATCGCGCAGAACACCGCTGCGGTCGTAGATCAGGAGGTTGGTGTTGCCCGTCTTGCGGCCACCGATGAGGAGCTCGTTGCCGTCCAGAATGCGAACGGTGATGATGTCCGAGCCCGGAGCGACACTCCGGAAGTCGTAGGGAATGGAGAGCGAGGCGGTGGTCTGCACGACAACCACCTGGTCCGCGATGTTGTCCTCGTCCGCCTGTCCATCCTGGGGAGCCACGAGGACGGTCAAAGCGCCCGCAGCGACGCCGGCCGCCAGCAAGGTGCGCCAGTTCATCAGAAACCTCCCGCCCGGATGACTTCGTATTTCGCACGCTGACGGTACCGGACCCGCTGGGGGATTCCGAGGGTGTTGTTGATCGTGGCGTGCTCCAACTCCACCGTGCGCTCCTGCTCGTAGAGACTGCGAAGGGTCATGGACAAGGCTCCAAGCTCCTGGGCGAGGATCAGCTTCTGGGCTTCGTCTGGATAGACCGCGAGCGTGACGGTGCGGTTTCCGCTCAGCCCCTGGGGCTGGTAGACGTAGTCTTCGCCGTCAGCCAGGGTGACCGCAGTGGGCTGGCCCACATCGTCACCGACCGCCAGGACCTGCACGCGCTGGAAGAGGGTGACGGTGCGCATGTCCGCCTTGTCACCGGTGCCAAAGTCGAAGGTGCCGAGAATGTCCACGTAGTTGCCCGGCCGAATCAGGCCACCAACCGCGTTGAACTCATCCACGGCAACGGCCACACCGCGCATCCGTGGAGGCACGTAGTAGGCCAGCCCCGCCTCGTAGGGCGTGACGACCTTGGTGAACAGGACCTGTTCACCCTCGAGGATGGGCAGGCTGGTGATGCGCTCCAAGACGTCATCGACTTCGCTCATCGCCTTGGGCTGACGCCACTTGCGGGGCACCATCAGCACTTCGACCATCGTTTCGTCGAGCTTGAAGTTGGCGGGAATGTCGCGCACTGCCACGACCGTGGGCACTGGCTCGCTGTCATACAGGATGCTCTGCTCACGCTGCGCCACGTAGCGGCACTGCACCAGGGTCATCAGGAGGGCAACGATGAGCGCCGCGATGAAGGCTTTCGGATTCTTCAC
>PVBE012649591.1_pt1 | contig 48453 bp, 36 predicted proteins | sample 1631181 | NCBI WGS metagenome assembly PVBE01 (sample SAMN08397723, study PRJNA350692) | Marine metagenome, whole genome shotgun sequencing project. | isolation source: water | place: Pacific Ocean | collected 2012-04
GCGAAAGATCCTACAGTTGATGTAGAAGTAGTGATTACAAGTTTTGCTGGCGCAACCGCAGGATCGATAGCATATTCATAATGATTAATTAAATTAAATGGCCAGGTATTATAATGATATAACAACATATGGCACATTCACGGTCGGCGAAGACGACGCTGGTCACGACGTTACATTTTACGGAGCAACATCTGGAGTATATATGATGTGGGACGAAAGTTCAAATAGATTAGAATTTACTGACAACGCTAAGATTTATCTTGGCACTAGTTCTGATTTACAAATATACCACACGGGTAGTAATAGTGTTATAACTGCAAGTGGTACTGGTGATTTAAAAATTACTCAAGCTACAGATGACCAAGATTTAATTCTCTTATGCGACGACGGCTCTGGAGGAACAACAGCTTATTTGACTTTGGATGGTAGTACAAAAAGAGTAGAGGTTGATGTACAAATGGGGATTAATGCACCAGCTGCTTACACAGCTGAAGCGGCTGCAGATGATTTAGTTATAGGTAGTGGTAGTGGTGAAGTAGGTATGACAATATACTCTGGTTCTAGTAATCATGGTTCAATTTACTTTGCTGATGATTTAGATGAAGAAGGCGCTGGCGATAGCCCTGTAGGCGCTAGACATGGTAGAATAAGTTATGGCCAAGACACTAGTGATTTTGAGTTTAGAACAGGTGGTAATCAGCTTGCGGCCATTATTGCTCACGACGGGTCAAGTTTTGCTAGTGCAGTAAGTATACCAGATAGCACTGAACTTAAGTTTGGTGACTCAACTGATTTTGCTTTTCAACACAATGGATCACATAACTTAATAAAATCCCACACTGGTAATTTAAAACTTATCAATTACCAAGATGACGGAGATATATTATTCTATACAGATGATGGTTCTGGAGGTATAACAACTTATTTAACTTTAGATGGTGGTTTAGGTCATACAACTATCGATAAACGCTTAAGAGCTAACGACAACGTAGACTTCACCGTAGGAACAGGAAACGATTTACGACTCATCCACGACGGTACTCACTCGTACATGACTAACTATACGGGTGATCTTTATATAGCTAATCATGCTGATGACAAAGATGTCGTGTTCCAATCAGATGATGGAAATGGGAGTTTAGCAACATATTTCTACCTAGATGGTTCTGCAGCTGTAAATGGTGGCGCTAGAAGTATTATACATTTAGATAATGTTAAATCAAAATGGGGTACTGGTGGCGATTTTGTACTTTATCATGATGGTACAGATTCTTACATTACAAATAACACTGGTGATGTAATAATACAAAACAGTGTTGATGATAAAGATATAATATTAAAGTCAGACAACGGCTCCGGAGGAACGGCGGCTTATTTAACTTTAGATGGTAGTGCTGGGTTAACTACAGTACACACGCCCATGCAATTGGTGGAAGCGACAGAACCTGATGATCCTCCTAATGGACACGCTGTAATATGGTTACATGAGGGTGGAACTATATATGCAAAAATAACAGTTGAAGAAACTACTTCCCTAGTTGTTATTGCACAACCAGGTGAAGGATAGAATAGTTAAATAACAAAAATAAATTAAATAATAATATTAAATTAAACAATTATGGCATTAACAGGAGAACAAACATTTAAAGGATTAACAGTACTAAACGCATATATAAGAGTGATGGATGTTCATCACAGAGCTGTAGATTCGTTTACGGAAGCTGAAGATGGTACTATAACTTGGGACAAGACACTTTATGCTGATTACTCAGCTAGAATATATAAGAATTTAGATTGGAGAAATGCTAATCCCGATTCTGCATTATCAACTATCTCAGGATCATTTACTCCACTAGTAGCAAATAGTGTAAATATGAATATAGTAAAACAAACCTATGAACATCTAAAAACTTTAGATGATTTTTCAGGTTTTTTAGACGTGTAATTACACACCAGTAAATTATAATTAATTTTATATATTTGCAAATATTATTAACCAATAAAGATAAAAACCAAAAATTATGGCAACAAAAAAAATGGAAAAACCAAACACAATTAAATTAACTGCGGATGAAATTAAAGATCTTGGAGATATTAGAAATAATTTTTCAAAAATAACTTTAATGATTGGTGAAGTTGAAATCAATATTAAGGGTTTAAAAATGAGGAAAGAAGAATTAATGACTAATATACAAAAACTTGAAGAAAAGCAAGGGGATATTAGAAGAAAGTTTGAAGATAAATACGGTAAAGGAAGTATTTCGTTAGATACTAATGAATTTACTCCAATACAAGAATAACTTATAAGGTAATTTATGGCGTATATATATAAAACAATAAGTGGAACTGACGAAGCAACTTTAATGACTCGTAATGAAAACTTTATAAATAAACCTTTTTATGCGTCTATATTACTAACTAATACACATGCAACTGATTCTGTTAATGTAGATTTGTACTTGGTGACATTTGATGCTGAACCTAAAGATACTAGATATTTTAGAGCTGATACTCCAGGGTGGAAATGTACATCTCATGCTGACTGTAGTTTTGGATGTTGTGATTCATATGGTATGTGTGGGGGTAGCAAACCTTGTGGTGATGATGATGATGATCCAGAAAGTACAGTTCCTGAATTATCATATAGTGATTCTGTTGGAAGAGAAAATATTTATGATGAAATTCCAGAAACTACAAAAGATGTCACTCCTAGAACGATTACAGAAACTGCATATTATATACTTAAAGGAGTTACTATTCCTCTTGGAGTTAGCCTTAAACTGGAAGAAGAAGATGTAATGTTTAAAATATCAGAGTATGAATTACGAATTAAATTGAGTGCTGGTGATAGCGATGTTGATGTAATGATAGATCTTACAAATAATAAATTTACAGATGATGAGTATATTTACTAAAATATTTTCAAGTGGAGCCACAGAGCTAGTAAAAGGAGTAGGTGGAGTTATAGATAACTTACATACATCGAAAGAAGAGAAACTAGCAGCTGAGTTAAAAATAAAAGAATTAATCTCCAATTACGAAGTCGAAATGGAGAAAACAATAACCGATCGGTGGAAAGCAGATATGAATTCTGATTCATGGCTTGCTAAAAATGTACGTCCTTTAGTACTTATATTTCTAGTGCTTAGTACTGTATTAATGATATTTATAGACGCAGGTACAATAAAATTTCAAGTTGAATCTAAGTGGACTGACCTTTTACAGTTGGTACTAATTACAGTAATTGGTGCTTATTTTGGAGGAAGAACACTTGAAAAAAGTAAAAAAAATGACATTAAATGAAATAGCGTATAACTTATTAAATTTATTTAGAGGAGGAAGAAGTAATCAAGACGAACATATTTCTCTCGATCAAGTTAAGTTTAATATTAAACATTATAGAGCAATGTTTATTAGAAGAGATTTTGCAAAAAATGGATTTACTAGTAGACATATTGAGCAAGATTTAGGATGTGTAGATGTTAAAAAAGTAGATGCTAGTAAATGTTGTAAATTATCATCTGAGTGTTCAGTATATAGGACAGTATCTAAAATTCCAAAAACTATAAGGTATAACTTTAAAGAAGCTATTAGTTATGTAGGAGATTTAACAGGAATTGGAAATATTCCTATTGTTAATTCCAACACAATTCAATGGTTACCTCATGATAAATATACAAAAGATAAAATGAAATCTTATATGATAGGAGATTATGTATATATTTATAATGCAGAAGGATTAGAATTTATAAATGTTAGAGGAGTGTTTGAAGATCCAGAAGATGTAGCTAGATTTTCAGATTGTGATGGAGTTAAATGTTATAATGATAGTAAATCAGATTATCCTATTTCTATTGATATGTTAAGTTTAATTAATCAAAGTTTAATATCAGGAGAATTGTCTTTATTATCAGGAACGTTTAGTGATACAGAAAATGATAGAATGCAAGATCCCAAAACAGTTAGAGGGGCTGCGCCTAAAAAATAATATAGATGTCATATAATTTAAAAGATATATATGTAGACTATCAAAATGAATATAATGATGATATTAATAAAACTATTTTTACAGATATAGTACATCAATTTAATATGATGATAATGGATTATATTTTAGAAGGTAAAGAATTTAATATGGGGAATAATCTTTCAACCTTATCTATAATTAGGAGAGATAGAGATCCTAGATCACCTAGAATAGATTGGGGAGAGAGTAATAAGTATAAAAAAGAACTCCTAGAAGAAGATCAAAATTTATACAACTCGGAAACGGGCGAAGGAATAAAGTGGCATATTTATCATACTGATGAGTTTTATTGCAAATACTATTGGAGGAAAGGTAAATGTAAGGTAAAGAATAAATCAGTATATAGATTTGACGCTACTCGTGGAGTTAAAGGAAATAAGGAAAAATTAATCAGTCTCTTAAAACAAGATGACTTAGCATATTTAAAATTTAGAAAACATGAATAAAAAACAAACAGGTGGTATTAAGCGCTCAACACTTAGAAAAAGAGAAATTATTCACGGAGGTGGTTCTACGTATGACCCATCTTCGGGCAGAGAATCAGTTTCTCCAGGGGCTACGGAAAAAAAGACAGTAACTAAAACTAGAAGAAAAGGAAAAATTGGGAAACTTAAAAGTACTCAAAAATTACTTTCTGGTGAGAAAGGAAGTACATATTCTGTAAAAATAAGATCCAAAACGAAAGATGGAAAACTGAAAAAAAGAACAGAGAAAATTGTAGATAGACATGGTCGTAGAAAAAGCAAGACTAAGACAAGAGTAAATAGAAAAGGACAAACAATTACAAAAAAAGTTGTATGGGAAGATGGTAAAAGAAAAGTTATTAAAACTATAGATGGTAAAGTAGTTAAGAAAAAAGGTTATCAAACAGGAGGATTTATAGAACCGCCTATTGAAGAAATATAAAATAAAATGGCAATATACAAAAATATATCTAGTAAAACTATAATACGAAAAGTATTTAGGGATTTAAAACCTCAAAACGAAGATTGGATTGATGACGCTATTGAGTGGATTGGAGAAGCTTTAGAGCATATCGGATCAGCTACACAGCTATGTCAAAAACAATGTATATTAACTATAAAAGATCATAAAGTGTTAATGCCTACAGATTTATATTATATTAATCAAGTGGCTATTAATAATTCTGTGTCTCCTGTATCATCTAATGAATTAGATACTTTAACAGAAAGAGTTGTAGAGCTTAAAGAAGCTATCGCAGCTGCTCAAGCCGATGATTTAGAATATTCTGATACTGCTGCTATATTACATGAGATTAATGCTAGAATAGTTGTTATAGAAAATATATACTTTAAAAACGAAAATACTATGCAACCTTTACAATATGGTGCAAGTACTTTTCATAGAAGTATGCATTGTGAAGGATGTGTAAATGAAAATACAAACTATGAAGATACATATATAGTTGACTGTGATTATATTAAAACTTCATTTGAAAGTGGAAAAATTTGTTTAAGCTATACAGCTTTTCCTACAGATGAAGATTGTTATCCTATGGTTCCAGATGATATAAGCTTTAAAGAGGCTATGTTTTGGTATATATATAAAAAGATTTTATTATCTACTCCTAAATTTAAAAATAATCAAATAGGATATGAGTTTGCAGAGGCTCAATGGAAATATTATTGTACCCAAGCTAGAAACGCAGCTAATTACCCGGATATAGATAGATATGAATCTTTTATGAACCAGTGGGTTAGATTGATTCCTAATATCAATAGACATGATGTAACATTTGAACAATTAAATACAAGAGAAAATTTACATAGAAACTAAATGGAAGAAATACTAAAACTAATAGAAGGTTATGGACTACCGTTAATATTATTACTAGGAGCTTTATACGCACTATATAGGTTTTTAGTGTTTAGCTTATATGAAGTAAAGAATCAATTCTCTCGTCATCACGAAAGGGCAGCAGAAAATTTTGAGGAAATGAAAAAGAAGATAGATATAATTTTAGAATATATAAGAAAGCACTAATGGCGGAAAAAAGATTTATAAAAGGATTATTTAAAGATACTGCGCATATTGATCAACCTGCAGGAAGTTGGAGATATGCTAAAAATGCTATAATAAATGATAAAAAAGGTAGTATATCAAATGAGGGTGGGACAGATTATAATACTAATATTAAAAGTAAATTAAAACCTTTACATAATCATAAAATTGTAGGAGCTATTGAAGTTGATAGTGATAGAGTTATATTATTTCTAAAAAAGACTATAGCAGCTTTTGATTCTTCAATAGGTATATGGGAAAATGGATCTTTTACTAATTTATATGATCCAGATAGTGTAAATCAAGGGCATGATCTTAATTTTCAATTAACTAACCCTATTGAGGGGACATATAAAATTGATTCTAAAGGAGATTTAGTTGTATACTGGACAGATGATTTAAATCCTCCTAGAGCGTTTAATGTTGATAGGCAGAAAAGAGCTTTAGCGGTATCAACAACTCCAAATCCAGAAACAGAATTATATGGTATTAATGCATGGGCTGCTGATGATAAACATCATATAGGATTATTAAATTTATTTCCATATTCTGGAAGTGTTCCTCATATTACTATATCAGAAGTAATACAAATGCCCCCAAATTTTCCATTATCAAATCAATCTGTTGTTGTAGAGGGGGGAGGGTTACGAACAGGTGTTTATTATTTAGCTTTAGCGTATGTAGATGAAGATTTAGTAGCTACTAATTATTTAACAGTTGCTAACCCTATATCTATTGTAGAAGAGTTTGATCACACTGAACCTATAACTCAAAAAGACGGTGGAAAAGCTGGTAATCAAACTTCTAAAGCTATTAGATGGGAAGTAAGTAATTTAAATTCAGATTATAAATTTGTAAGACCTGTTATTATTCGTAAGATGGGAGATGCTACAGAGGCATTTAAATTAGATGATATAGAAATGCTTTTAGTATCTAGTTCTGGAATAACATTTTCTGGAGTAGAAGGATTTACACCAACTTCTGTAGAGGATGTTATAGTAGATACAACTTCTTATGAAACTGCTAAAACTATAAATCAATTAGATGGAGTTTTATATGTTGGAAATTTAACAGGTAGTAAAGATGTAGGGTATCAAAAATATGCTAATTTTATAAAGTTATCATCTGAGGTAACTTCAATGCCTAACTTTGATACTTTTTATGCAACTGTAGATAATCTTGAAACTGGATTTGGATCAAGGCCAGTACAATCTGGAGATCCTGCTTCTGCTTATAGATGGATTCCTACCATATATGATAGAAGAGGATACATGAGAGATGAAATATACTCTTTTTATATTGCATTTATTTTAAATGATGGTAGTATGTCTTATGCTTATCACATACCCGGGAGATCTGCACTAACTAGTATTTCAGATAGTACTACTTCTTCTTTGGAGCCTAATGGAGTTATTACTCCTTATCTAATGCAAGATGCTAATGGTATTGATGCATCTGGTACTATAATTCTTCCTCCAAGATTCACATCAGGAACTTCATATTCAGAATTAGGAACTGTAGCTAATCCTGATCTAAATGAACTTAGTCCAGCTTATTCAAGATTATATCATTTTTATGATACTAGTAATGCTAATACAAGTTTTAATGCAGGGGGACCTACTGGATGTAGACATATGAATTATTGGGAAAATTCTAATGAGTTTTATCCTAATACAGATAATTTTGAAACTTGGGATGCACAAGCTGATTTCACTGAAAATGTATCATCTGGAAATAATAGTCTTAATTTACAAGGCAATAATGTTAGACATCATCATTTTCCTTCAAATGAAAACTGGGGAAGAAAAAGTATTATATCTAATGATTCTAGTGTTATTGGAAGTATAGGAACTACTCCTGTTCAAAACGCTTGGAATCTTACACTTAGTATGGGTTATGATGGAACCTATGGACCTAAATGGAATGAGCACGCTAGTTGGAGTACTAGAGTTCATGCTCAATGGAATTATATACGTATAGGATGTTGGGGGTCTCGTGATTCAGCGGGTAATGGAGTTTCAAGTGTAAATACTACATTACCAGAAGGATACTCTCTTCAAGATGCTAGAGATGCTCTATTTTCTGGATCTACTACATTTACAGCTGATCAACCTATGGTTGTGAGAGCAAGATGGAGAGTATTAAATTATAGGGAGAATTGTAAAAATGGTGACACTAAAAATTTTTTAAGATATAATCCTGTTTCAGGATCAACTACTACTATTAATGAAGACAAGATTACTAAACCTGGATGGGAAAAATGTTCCATATGTCTTGGCTGTGGTGTTCATTTAAATACAACAGGATGCAATAGAACAGAAACAAATCGGAAGGGTTGGTGCTCTACTATTAATATGAGTGCCGGAGATAGACTTTATATAAAAGGTTATGAAGATGGTAATGTAAATTCAAAACAGGGTAATCAAGGAGATGCATGGCATAGGCCTTGTGGTAGACCTGCTTGTGGAAGTTTTTCTACTGGATATGAACATTTTTTTATGTTTGAAATAGTATCAGCATCTGCTATACCTCATCATACTTTATGGGATTTAACTTTGGATCACACAGTTAGTAGATTAGGATTTAATTTAGATGATGTAAAAATACCTCAAAGTATAGCAGATAAAGTTCAAGGATTTAAAATATATCGTGCTAAACGAAGTCATTCTGATAAAACTGTTTTAGGACAAGATTCAATTATTCCTATGACACAAGGAAATGGAATAATAGGTATATGTCAAGAAGCTTCTTCATCTACGAGTAGTGGCGATGTGCAACAAATTTTACAAACTAAACAAGAAACTGCAGAATTATTTAATAATGTATATCCATTTTATCAAGATGCTAATAATGCTCCTACTTTATTATTTCCCACAGATGTTAGAAATAATGAAATATATAAAAATATGAGTTTTCATGATTTTTATTTATTAAGATCTCGAGCAAGTTTAGTTCCTGCAACTCATATAAAAGTAGAATATGTTGTAGATAATTATGCTTTTAATGGAATGACTATAAGGAATGATAAGAAAATGCTGACTAAAATAAAAACTGCTGGCGGTTCAGTAGATGAAATAGATACATCATTTAGTTGGGATGCGGAATTTAATTGTTACCCTGAAGAAATATTTGCAGCTTTATTTATGGGGGGAGCTTATAGAAGAAATAGAAATGCTTTTCAAAATGGACTTACTGGTGCAAATAGAGGAGAGTATAATTTTGTATTAGGGCAAAGAGCTAAAAGTTATATTAGAGGAGATTCAATATTTGAAGGAGGGCCATTAGGATTTGGAGGTAAAATATTTAATGAATTTGGAGAAAGTCATATAGCTTTAGGATTAAAAGATGATAATGAGTTACCTAATTTAACTAATGTAAGAGCTGGGACAGTAGCAAATAATTTTGGAGATTATATGTTCTTTCATTTAGGAGCTCCAGCTATACTAGTTAACCCTACTTTAGATTGGAATAATAGAAGATCTCAGTCATATATTGTGAATTTAAAAGCTTTTAAAACAGATCTATATAAATCAATTGATACTCAAGATTTAGTTTGGACAGGTTATGAGGCGTTAGGAGATGAACTTCAAAGATTTGTTGTAGATGGTGCGGGATCTCCTAAAGGTCCACATACTGATAACTCAGGGGCTATTGATGATCCTAATGCATTAGCTTTAATTTCTGCTGGTGTATCTGATCCTAATTTTAAAACAACTGGTATTTATGGGGGAGATACGTTTTTAGCTAGATATGGGAAAGCTTGTTCTTTAACTCCTAATAACAATAATGAACTTTCACATCCTTATAAAGCTATTCATTATCATATAGTAGAATCGCCAGATAATATTAACTTTAGACACAGTGAAGATGATAAGAGTTTATATTTTCCAGGAACTTTTGCTAAACACATTTTACATAATGTTGGAAAGACAGATATAGATCTTACCGCAGAAGATAATATGAGGTATAATGATAACTATTCAGCAGGTAATGATATTAGACCTGCATTTCCATTACCTTCAAAAATTTCTCAACCTGATGATTTTCCAACTAGAACACATAGAAGTGCTAAAGCAGATCCTACTAGTTTAATAGATAATTGGAGAATATTTTTAGCTAATCAATATAAAGACCTTCCTAAAAATAGAGGAGAATTATGGAAGTTATCAAGTTTTAGCAATCTATTATTTTTCCATATGGAAGAAACCTTATATAAAGCTAAAGGTAAACAATCCATGCAAATGAAAGATGGTAGTGAAGCTTTTGTTGGAAGTGGAGATATATTTGCTCAAGAGCCGGATGAAATAATTCACACTAAAGGAGGGTTTGGAGGAACTAAAAGTCAATGGGCCGCATTAACTACTAGGCACGGTTATTTCTTTGTAGATAAAGATTCTAGAAAAGTTTTCTTAATGAAAGAAAATTTAGCAGAAATTAGTAGTTTAGGATTAGAAACTTGGTTTAGAGATAATTTAAAATTTACTTTAGAGAATTATGGATTAGATGCTCACAGTGTTATTGATAATCCTATAATAGGTATGGGATTTCATTCTGTATGGGATCCAAAATATAAACGTATTATATTAACTAAAAGGGACTTAGTTCCTACAGCTTTATTTTTAAGTAAATATAATACTGGAGTTTATCCTACTCCTTATGGAAATATTAGATTTAATTCTAGTACTGGTACTTATCAACGATGGGAACCAGATAAAAATGGTGTTTATAAATGGACTGATATAAAATGGTCTAATACAGCATATTTTGAACCCGGTAATGGATGGACAATATCATATTATCCTGAAATGGGTATATGGGTAAGCTTTCATGATTATGTACCTTATATTTATTTTAAAACTTCTATTAATTTTTACTCTTTAACGGATCAACATCCTGCACCTGTTGCTTCTTGGAGTACCTTAACTGGTACTCAAAAAAGAGATTATGCAACAGATAATGCAACACTTTATGGTAACTCTGTAATATGGAAACATAATTCAGACACTAAAGGAATATTATATCAAGAAAATGAATCTCCTAGTACTAGTGGATTATCTAATACTGCTTGGTTAGATTTAGTAACATATTATAATTTTGAATTTGAATTTATACATAATGATCTTTCATCTATAGATCAATTATATTCTAGTTTTAATTATACTTTAGAAGCATTTAATTCTGACGGAGTAGATATTTTAAACCATGGGTTTACTTCTTTTTATTTATATAATACTTTACAACTTTCTGAAGAGTATAATTTAGAGTATTTAATAAATACTAGACGAGTAGGTAATAATTGGAAAGTTAATAAGTTTAGAGATATGGCTGCTTTAGCTACAGATACAAGTTCTTATTATACTGCTGCCGGATCTAATATAATAGGAGGAACAAATACAGGAACTATAACAACTTCTTCTACAAATAATATGTTTACTGTAAATGGAATGAATGAGACTATAAATTCAAATTACATAAATTTAACGAAAAATTGGGACCAACAGAAGAAATTCATAGATAAATGGATAGGAATTCGTTTAATTTATAACAACATATCAAATAATTTACTAAATTTGTATTCTACGAATGTAGGAGCAAGAAAATTCTATAGATAACATGGCAAGAAAAATTAAAAATAAACGAAATAGATATCGAAGTAGATATCAACTAGGAGGGCTACAAGGTGTGCCCACTAATCTTTTAAAACATGAGCTATCACATAATGTATCTGATACTACAAATGTAACTCCAATACAAAAATTTCAAGTAGCAAATGCTTTACAAAGAGCTAATCAAATGAAATTAATAGAGCAGAAGCAGCTCCAAAGGAGAGGCGCTGCAGGAGGACCTCAAGTACCTAAAATGTTTCAAGGCGGTGGAATGTATACTGATAATACAGTGCAAGCTGCAGCACAAGGTTTACAAGGGTCTACTTCTAATATAGTATATCAGGAGAATAATCCTAAATTACAGGAAGAAAGGCTTAGACAAATGGAGGCGGAGAAACAAAGATTACTTCAAGAGGGAAATCAAACAAAACAAGTTATTGAACAAACTGAGGCAGAAGGAGAGGTAGCTGCACAACAAGCGGCACAAGAAACACAACAAAAGTTTGCACAAGGTGAAATGGCTGCAGGAGCTTTATCAAAGGCTGCAGGTATGGACTCTGCTAAAGACTTAAAAGGAGCTGCATTAGGTAATGCTCTAAAAGCTTATCAAGGAGTAAGAGCAGCTAATCTTGGAAGTAAATTAACTCAAGCAGGAATAGCAGGTGCAAAAGGAGCAAAAGTAGCAGGGTTAGCAGCAAAAGCAGGGGCTTTTCCTATGTCTTCAGCCACTACTGGAAAAACAATACTAGTTGATGCAGGGGGAAATGTAATTAAAGGAGGTAGTGCTGTAGGAGCAGGTTTAAAATCATTTATGAGTTCAGGTGCAGGAATTGGTACTATAGCTACTTTAGCAGGAGCTGGATTAAAGAAATGGGCTGCAGATGATGATCCAACAACAGCTGATTGGGGAGATGTTGGGGGTAGTGCATTAAGTGCTGCTGGAACAGGAATGGCAATTGGATCTATGTTAGGTCCTGTAGGGACAGCAGCTGGAGGAATAATTGGAGGATTATATGGTGCTGGTAAATCAATTTTTGGTGCTAAAAAAGCTAAGAAAGAACAACAAAAATATGATCTAAAAATAGCAAGAAAGAAAGAAAAGTATAATCAAGAATTAGAAGACACATTTGGATCTCAAATGTCTCAAATTAGAACAGGAGAATTAGCTGGAAAAACTTATTCAGGATATGATTATGGTAGAAATATAATGGCAAAATTAGGGGGCATGAGAATGGGAATGCCTAGATATGGATATGCCGCTTAAAAATAAAAAAATATGTTAAGACAAAAATTTATAGATAGGTTAAGAAATAAATATCAAACAGGTGGAACAGACTGGAAGAAAACTGCTTCACTTGCTATAAAGGGAATAGGAGCAGGAGCTCGTTTTGCAGGGAGTAAACTCTTAGGACCTGTAAGTTTAGCATTAGGAGCTAATAAAGCTTATGCGCTTCCTGTTTATGATGAGTCAGGAATAAATAGATTTACAGGTAATTGGATGGGGTCTAATAAACCTCTTCCAAATATAAATATGGCTAACGCTAATCGACAAATATCAGCAGCAATGGCTCCTAAAATAAATCAAACAGGTGGCATGTATGAGGAGCCTAGACAATATCATGAAGGTGGTGCAGATACTGTACCTTGGCTAGATCCTGACTCAAACGAGGGTGTTCCTCATATGCAACTTTCTCATCATCAAGGAGGAAATACAGGAAATACAGGTAGTGAGTATGGTCCTAATTCATCTAATCCAGGGGGTCCTGGAATGGAATGGGGAGTTGGGTATGGTGCTGGCCCAGGTATGCTTGGAGGATGGGGCGTTAAAACTCCATATGGAAGTTTAGGAATGTTACCAGAAAAACCTAAAAATTGGGGAGATGCTTTGGGACTAGTAGCAGGTCCTTTAGCTGGTGCAACAGGATTGGCTAGTAAAGGTATTTCGGCTGGTAAGAAACTTTTAGGTAAATTATTTCAAGAAGGAGGAATGTATAATCAAATGCAACAATATAAAAAAGGTGGTAAAAAACCAAAGAAAGGAGAATTTGGATCTGGAAGGGACGTATATACAGATGAAGAATGGGCTAATATGTCTAGTGCAGATAAAAGTCGCGCATTTGGAAAAATAGGAGGTGGAAGACCTGGTAATTATACAGGTATTAAAATTTCTGATCCAGATTGGTATTCAGAACAAATACTTTCTCATTATGAAAGTCCTGATAGGTTTGAAGAAGGAGGAATAGTATTACCAGGAGGCGTAATGGAATCTATACCAGGAAGTGATGCTGTAGTATTTAAAGGAGCAACTCATGAGCAAGGTGGTATTTATCCAGATGCACAAACAGAAGTTGAAGGAGGAGGGATTGCTTCTGACGGAACTCTTTTAGAAGGAGAAACTATGGATCAAGTAAATATGGCTAAAACAGGGGGTAAAAGAGATTATTTCTTTTCATCACATTTAAAGAAAGGTGGAAAATCATTTGCTGATATGCATAAAGATATATTAAGAGATGGAGGTAATCAACAAGAAATTGATTGGTTAGCTCAAATGCAAGAGAATGCTGCAGGTAGAGATCCTAATCAAGTAGCTAAACTTGGGGGAGTTATGAAATATCAAAATGGTAGTTTTTTAGAGAGAGATCAAGTAGGTCCTGTAGCAACTGTAATACCTGAAGAAGAAGAATTAGAGGTTTATGATGAATATGGAAATCTTACAGCAGATCTTGTAGAGGGAGATTATAGTCAGCTAGCTGGAAATAAGTCATTAACGGAAGAAGATAAGAAACAACTTAAAAATGAAAAGGATCCAAGTAAAATTAAAGAATTTTTTGCAAATCTATTTAAGAAAAAAGAATTAACAGATGAAGAGATATATAAGAGAAGTCTTAGAAGAAAAACTCCTGCAGGTGCTTATATAGGGGGAGCAGCTCAATTATTGCCTGCAGCTTATGCTTTTTTACATAAACAACCTGAAGCACAACAGATAGATTATACTCCAGGATTTACAAGTCCTATTATAGCAGAGAGAGGAAAAGCAGCTAAATTAGACCGAGTAAATTATAATGTAGACAGAGCTAGAAATGCTGGAGATATGAGAGCTATTAATAAGTATATAGAAACTTCTGGGGGAGGGCCAGCTAATGTTATTAATAAAATGATGGCTTATAGTAAGAAACAACAAGGAGATGCAGCCATATCAGCTGCAGAAACTAAAGCAAATATAGGAATAGCTAATACAGAAGCTCAATTAGCACAACAAATGGAGTTAAGTAATTTACAAAGATCTCAACAAGCATCTACTGCAACTGCTCAGTTATCTCAACAAGAAGCTGCAAGAGCTGATGAAGTAGAAGCTATAAATGCAGCAGCAAGACAAAAACGTATAGAGGATATGGAATATATGAAGTATCAAGGTTTAACTGCAGCTGCGCAGGGTATAGCTGGTATTGTAGGAGACTCACTAACTTATAAAGCGCAAGAGAGATTAGCTCAAGTATTAGGATCTGAGGGTATATATGAAAGAGAAAATATAGTGAATTTCTTAATGAAAGAAGGTATGACAGCGAAAGAGGCTAAGAAGAAAGCTAGAGAGTTATATAATAAATTTAATCCTAAAGAGGATGAAGATACAGCAGTATAAAAAATAAAAGACAATGGCTAGATACGATTTACCACAATATCAATCAATGTACAGAGATCCACAATCTGTAGCTATAAATACAGCATTAAGACAAAGATATGTTGAAAATTTTGCAGGGGCTGATGCTTTACAAGGAGCAGTAGATGATATGACTTCAGCAGATTTTGAAGGGGATAAATTAGAAAAGCAACAGTTAGTTGATAAGTATAATGCTGAATTAAATGAAATGAGTACGCAAGGAGACTATGAAAGTATGGGAATGCGTGTAGCTAATAATGCTAGAGATTTTGTACAAGATTATAAACCTGTGCAGAAAAATAAAAAAAAATACGATGACTATGTTGCAGAGTTAGATAGATTAAGGAAAGCAGGAATAGATGGTGGAGGTATAAGTGAATTTGTTTATAAAAGAAAACTAGCTCAAGCTAAACATGGGTATTTTGGATTACAACGTAATGAAGAAGGGAAAATAGATGAAGGTTCATATTTCTCAGGGCCAGGTGTTGTTAAAAGTGTAGATTATATAAAAGTATTAGATGATGCTCTTACTGGTATAAAGCCTGATAAAGCGTCTACAGTTTTCGATATACCTCAAGATCAATTAGTACTTGATCAATATGGAAGATTGAATGTTGACCCAATGGTAGATAGAAAAACAGGAACTGTAAAATATTGGGTTGAAACAACAGAAGGTAGAGTAGAGGTTAGTGCAGATAGAGTACAAAGAATTGTAGGAGATGTCTTAGCGGATCCAAGTGTGCGAATGTCGATGGAGCAAGATGCTGATCTCACTACATTTGATATGAGTCAAGAAGATATTACAGCAACACTAGATGAGGAATTCGCAAAATTAGATAAACAGATACTTGAAGCTAAAACTGATGAAGATAAAGAAGTATTAGAAGAGCGAAAACAAGAATGGTTAGATAAACAAGCAAATGAAGGTGATTTAAGTTTAGTAAGAAGTCTTGAAAGAAATAATATAATGTATAGAGCATTAGATGCTTCTATAGCTAAACATGCTTATTTAGAAACTGAACGTAAGAAATTACTTGATTATGATGATGATGATCAGAGAAATAAAGATGATAAAACAAATCAAAATGTTCCAAGAGTAGATATTGATGCACCTTTTAGTGAAAAAGGCGGATTAGGCGGTAGTACTTATACGGAGAAAAAAGAGTATGTGACTACTACACAATCAGTAATTGATGATTCATATAAGAATTTAATTAATAAGAATAAAGTTTATGCTGAAGAAATTGATAAAAACAAAAATCTTGTAAGACCTGATTATACAGTTAAAACACTAGAAGACATTCAAACTGAACTTCATAATATTCAAAATGCAGAAGAATTTGAAGAATTAGCTAAAGAGTATCGTATGACTCCTGAAGACTTTAGAGGAGCAGTAACTGAAATTCTTGAAAATGAGTCCAGAGTAAATCTTGTTAATCAGAAAATAGAAGAAACTACTAAAGTAGTACAACCTAAAGGAGATGATTATTACTTTACCGTAACAGATAAAAAAGAACGTATAAATGGAAAAGATATAGTTGATAACTTTAAAAACGTTGTTACTACTTGGAATAATGATCCTGAAAATGCAGATAACCAATTTAATGTAGATCTTGATAATATAACTTTCAATGATGTAATGAGTATGATGTATACTCTCACACCTGATGGAAAAATTCCTGAAGGTCAAGATGGATATCTCACAGTAGGAGTAGGAGTGGGCAATTATATATATCCAGTGACTCGGCTGGTTCTTGATAGCTTAATACAAAATGGTAAATTACCAGTAGGAACAAGAGAAAAACATAGCATTGATCAAATTCGGAAACAACAAATGGAAGTTATACTGAAAGAGCAAGAAAAATATAATGAAGAATTTGGAAAGAAAATTAAAACAGATGCTGTAATTATGAAAAACTTTGGAACTACAGATGATGAGGGAAGAGCGAATACTACAGCAGTTCAAAATGCATTTAAAGATGTATTCAAGGACGGACTACCTCCAGGATTTAACATTAGAACTATGGATGGATTATATGAAGGTGCCTGGAAAACATATATGAAAGGTGAATGGTGGAATAAAACAGCAGAATATACTGTTAATGAAGATAGTATTGGAATGTCTAATGTACCTACGGTAGATGGTAAACACATGTTATATGTACCTATAACGTTCACTGAAGGACCAGAAAAAGGAAAAACAACTTACTTCTTAGTAGATTCTGCACAATTAAAGAGCCCATCACTGGATGATTGGACAAATTCAGCTGAATTCAAAGTTCAAAGAATGTATGCTAGAGGGGAATGGGCAAATGTTGATGAATACAAACCTGAAATGTTTAATAATGTTACATTTGATTATGATAAGACTAATCCTGCAAATAGTAAAATTTATATAGATCTTACAGTTGGGGATGATGATGATGGTATAGATAATCCTATTGAACATACTAAAGCTGAAGGATTAGCATATCTTGCAAATGTTTATGCTAATCTAGGGTATGCTGATTTATTTAATGTAATTAAAAGTAAACGAGGTTTAAGATAATAACTATATGGGAATTACTATAACAAAAGATTTGTTAAATCCACAAACAAATCTACAAGAAGAAATAGATGATAAAAAGGATGAGTCCAAACAACAAGGGGTAGTAGTAAACTCATATAATATGAGTTTTCAACCTGATAGAACCTTTTTTGATTCTATGAACTTTACTAATATTTATACAGATCCAATGTATAAATATACAAAGTATGATGTAACACCAACTAGATTTATAGACTGGGATGAAACAAGAGCTCAAAATCAAAGCACTGGAGAACAATGGTTAAATGGATTAACTAAAGCAGGTGTTACCACACTTGGAGCTATAGCAGAAAATACATTAGGAGTTTTATTTGGACTAGGAGAATTAGTTACTGGAGGAGCTTATTATGATAATTGGATAGGGCATAAAATAGATGGTGCAAATGAGTGGATGAGAGAAGCTATGCCTAATTATATGACTCAGGCAGAGCGTGAATATACTACTGGGCAGAAACTTGGTACAGCTAATTTCTGGGCTGATACAGTAGCGAATGGCTTTGGATATAGTTTAGGTTCAATTGCTACTATGGCTTTAACAGGAGGCGTTGGATTACTTACTAGAGGGGCATCTCTAGTCGCTAAAGGAGCTAGAGCAATGAGTATATATAATACTACTAAAAATATTGTTAATGCTGCTAAAATAGGAGAGAAACTTGCTAAAGGTTCTAGAATGGCAGGTTTTAAAAATGCAGTTGGAACTGTAGAAGCTGGTGTAATGATGTCATTAGCAGAGTCATCTGTAGAAGCTAGGGAAACTCAAAGAAATGTATATGAAGATTTAGTAAATAAAGCTTTAATTGAAAATAATTTAACAGATGAATCTCAATTATCACAGGCACACCGTGAAGAATTATTGCAAGTTTCATATGCTGCAGGTAATAGAGATTTCTTAACTCAATTACCTATTCTTGCAGGAACTAACTTATTAATGTTTGGTAGACATATTGCAGGATTTAAAGCTGCAAATAAAGTTAATAAAGACATAGCATATAATACTGCTACTAAGAAAGTTGTTAATTCGGTAGCTAAACAAGGAAAGTATAGACAGGCTTTTGAGAAAGTAAGACCTACATTAGGGGGCATGGCAACAGAGGCCGGACAAGAAGGATGGCAATTTGCATCTAAAATATATTCTAGTGATTATCATACTAATAAATATTATAATGGAGGAGCTGCTGATTTAATATCTTCTATGAATAAAGGTATAACTGATCTCTTTGGAACACAAGAAGGATTAGAATCAATGTTAGTAGGAGCTCTAGTAGGGGGAGGAATGTCAGGAGGTAGAAGTATTATTTCTAAACCTTATGCTCAAAGAAAAAAAGTAGCTGAATATGCAGAAGCTGTAGTACATGGTGGATATTTTAATAATGCTGCAGATAAAGCTCTGAATTTAAATGCAATGTCTGTATTGGTAGAGAAAATGGAAAGCGCAAGAAAATCAGGAGATCTTAAAACGTTTAAAGATGCTCAGTATCAATTAGTTCAAATACATGCATTAAGTAATATAGAAAATGGAACTTTTGATGTTATGATGCAAAAGCTATCTGATACTAAAGGATTAAGTGATGAAGATTTTGCTAAATTATATGGATTTGATCCGGAGATATCAATTAAAGAGCAAACTAAAACAGAGAATAATCCAGAAGGTAAAAGTAAATCAGATATCATTGAACAATTTAGAACTAAATTAAATGAGTTTAAAACTGATTATGAAAAAGTAAATGAATTATTTCCCCCAGTTTTAAGATCTAGTCCTGTTACAAGAATGTTTATGTCTCCAGAAGAAAGAGAAGCTGAAGATGCAACATTTAATGAAAGAAATAGATTAAGAAAACAATTAATATTAAGTGTATCTGGAATTAAAGATAGGAATAAAAGATTGAAATCTATTCAAGAAAAAATGCAAACTATTCTTGCAGATGCTGCAGCTATTAATGGAACTCCTATAAATAAATTTAGATGGATTTATGAAGAAGGATTTGATATTGGTCCTATATTTGAAAAAGATGACGAATTTACTGAGATTCCTGATGTTGAAAAAAAGGTAGTAAGTAGAGAAAAAGAATTAGAGGCAGTTAGAAAAAAATTATCAGATAAAGCTATAGAGTTACAAAATTCGGGGGCATTAGCATCTACCATTCCATTTGCTAATGAAGCACATGATTATTTATCATTATATGCAAAGAATCTAAAAACAGTAGAACTTTATAATAAGTTAGCCTCTGACGAACATTTTAGAAAATTCTTTAATGATGCTCTTGAAGAAAAAGAAAGCGCTGCAAGACAAAAAGCAAATGATGAAGCAAATGAAAAGAATATAAAAGACGCTAAAGAAGCTAAAGATGTACAAGTTTCAGACGATGCTAGTCAGGCAGTTAAAAATAAAGCTGACAAAAAGAAAAGAGACTTAAAAGATAAAGAAGATAGAGCTGCACAAATATGGTTAAATACCGTAAAAAAACTATCTCTTAAAGATGCTTTAATTAAACTAGTTAATATTGATCCTACTGGTATTGAAGATGATCATAAAAGAGTTGGATTACAAAGAGCTATATCAATAATAAAAAATAGAATTGATAAAGCTAATAAAAAAGATCCTAGGAAAAAACCTAAAACATCTAAAGATAAAAAAGTAGAAGACGAAGTTAATGAGGATAAAGTAGTGGAGGAAATGGATCTGGAACCAACAGAAGAAGAAAAGATAATAGAAGAAATGAATCTTGGGGAAGAACCAGAAGATGCATTAACTATTAATGAGAGTAATATTATATTAGATGAGAATAAAGAAAATACTAAAAAGAAAACTCCCTCTAAACGACCAGTTAAAGATCCAGATCAATTAGATTTATTTACTGAAGAGGGGGAAGTAGTTCCAGATAAACCTGTAAGTGAAGATGAACTAAAGATACAACTCGCTACAAATAGTGCAGAAGTTGTAATAACACAAACTCGTGACGGGAAACAAAAATGGAATATACCAGTAGATGAAGATGGTAATATAGTTGAACCAGATCCTGATACTGTTACAGAAAGTGTAGAAAAACCTAGATATCAGGATAATAGAGTTCCTGTTAAAAGAGAAGAATTCACTGTTACTGATGCGGATGGAAATGTAATTATATTTAGAGCTACAACACACTTAGATGGTAGTGTAGAATGGAAGATGAAAGCTGGTGATATGTGGACTACAGCAACAGTAATAGATGCTAAAGTACAACAGAGAGATAATATTTCTAATGAAGAAGCTATCAAATTATACACTGAAATAAAGAGTAGAGATATTAAAACAGATGAGTTAGTTTCTTCTGGTATGACATATAAAGTAGGAAAAGTTGAAAGTTATGATACAGTCATAAATCCTAAAATGTGGGACAGATTAACTGCAGATCAACAAAATAGAATAGATCCAGAAAGAGCTAAATCTAAACCTGCTACTACAAGTAATCCTATCTTATTAAATAAAGATTTATTACTAGATGATAATATAATAGGGACAGAAGTAGAGTTTGAAATAATTGAAAATGATTGGTACTTATCTGATAGAGAAGATAAAACTTTAGAACCATGGATGGAGATTCCTATATATGTTAAGATTGGAGATGAATATATAGGTAAATTAAAAAAATCTGAAAACGAAGAAAGAAAAGCAATAGTAGAAAAATTACAAAAAGGAGAAAAAGTAACTACTAATATAAATTCAATTAGAGCTAAGAATTTTAATAATACTAAAACTGTTGATAATATAGAAGAAGTAGTTTTTAGAGATCCTAAAGAAGTATTCGGAAATAATGATGATATTTTACTTGTACATACAAAGGCTATGACTGATGGAGATGTAGTAACCTCACAATGGTCTTTAGGAGAAGTTCATCCGGATAAAGATAAAGGAGATTTAAATAAAATAAAAGTTAATATAGAAGAAGATCAAGATGTACAACAAAATCAAATAGGTATTGTTATACGTTCTAAACATAATCCACAGCCGATAGATAGAATAGCTTATTTGAGTACAGCAAATTTAAGTGATAATGCTAAACTTAAAGTATTAGAAGCTTTAGAAAGTAGAGATTTTAACAAAGCCGTGGAAATAGTAGCTTCAAGTCGTATAAGAAAAGAAGCAGAAAATAATCCTTCTTTCCTTGAATTTGGAGCATTTGCACCTATAAAAGATAAAGCTGGAAAAACTATTTCAGGAGAAGATTGGATGATTTATTATAGTCCTGCTTTAGGAAAGTTAATTAGAATAAAAGAAACTGAATTAGTAAAAGCTTTTAATGGTAATAAAGCTTATTTTAATGAAGTAAAAATTGGTAAAGATGAAAAAATTGTTATTACTAATAAATATAATACAGATCTTATAGATATAGATATAAAAAAGGATATATCAAATTTCTTAGAAACGAAGAAATATAATGTAATACGAGACGGTGCTAATTTAAAAGGTGCTTATATCAGTCCCGTGACAGGATATGAATATGCTACTTATCAAGATTATTTATTTGATGAAAAAGAAATAGGGGAAGAAAGAACATATGGAAGAGGACATCATTCTATATTATCTACAGATATAATTAAGAAAGGGGAAAGTATGTTTAATAACCCTGAAGTAAAATTTGGGAAAGGTAATGTATTAGAAGATACTGCACCAGAGATTATTAAAAAAGCTAAGATAGATAAGACTAAACCAGCAGCTCCACTATTAACAAAAGATATTATATTTCATCCACAACAATTTACTACTATAGCGTTTGATAAAAAGCTTGGTAAATGGATAATGATAATAGATTCTATGGCTCAAGTAGGAGGAGAAAAAGAATTTGAAAAAGATGGATGGACTTATGTTGATGCTCCTTGGCTAGAGAAAGAAAGACGATTTTCTAGATATACCATCCCTAAAGCTGGAGTTAAATACAGTCCTAATGCATTAGTTCAAGATCATATAGTGACTGAAAACATATCTAAAGATACATATGAAAAAGAAAGAGGAGATTTAAACGATGAAATATATGATACTCCTAAAGAAATAACATTTGAAGATGCAAAATGGTATTGGGATCGGTTAAACTCTGGTATAAAGGCAGCACAAAGATTTATGGCGGAAAAACCTAGTCCGGAAGCTCCAGTACCAACTAGTAAAGAATTGACAGAAATGTTCTACGGAGAAAAGAGAATAGAGGAAATAGAGGAAATAGAAAGAAGAAGACAAGCAGAACTATTAGATGAAGAAGAAGAAATGAATAGAATAGCTATGGGCTCATTAGAAGAGGGGGGAGATATATATCAACCAGAATCACAAGAAGAACAAGAAGAATGGGAAAAATATGGACATCCTTTGGATAATAAATATCAGAAAAATATTGATGCAATAAATGCTAAGTATGATGCTGAATTAGCTGCATTAAAAGCTCCAGCAGCGCCAATAGCTCCAACAGTTCCTATAACAACTACTATTCCTGAAAAATATAAATTAAACGTCAGGGACTCTAAGGATTCGCCTAATGCTAATAGAGAAATAGAAAACTTAAAAGCAATAGGTAGAGAAATGGATGAAACTAATATGTCTTGGCAACTAGGTAATCTTAGACATAAAGCTAATACTGGACAACTTGTTGTAGATATTATATTACCTAATGGTAAATCTTTTTTAATGTATAGATCTACAGGTAAAGGAACTACAGCAGATACTAAAGGATTATGGACTCCAATACCAGGATTTGCTAAAAATGGATGGTATATTAAAATGAGGCATAAAGGAGTAGATCCTAAGAAAAATAAATATGAAATAGAAGCATTTAAAGATATCGCAACTGATTTAGCAAAAATTCCTAATATATTAAAATTTGAAGCTTTAAAAACTCCATCAGCTAAAAAGACTAAAACAATAAAGAAAAGTGATAACTCACAAATAAACGATTTATTTGATAATCTAGGAGGAATAGATCCTGCTACAGGAAAACCAAGAATATGCTAATATGAGTTGTAGATTAATACGAAATAAAAATAATGAAGTTATAGGGGCTGCTGCTCCTAACGGAAAGAATTCTATACTATTTAATAAACTAGTAGAAGCTACTGGTAATTTAAATGAAGCTGAGAATCTATATAATGAATTAGCTTCTAAAGAATTTAAAGCATGGTTTGGAATTGATTGGGAAAAAGATTTACAGATTAATATTGAAACAGTAACAAGATATACTAATACTGAAGTAAAAAATAATCCTGATAAAATTTATATATTTGGTGATAATAACTTAAGACGCGGTAAAGGAGGACAAGCTATAATAAGAGACCATGAAAATGCCTTTGGAATTTCTACAAAAAAGCATCCTGGAAGAAACGAAAATGATTATTTTAATGATAGACAATTAAAAAGAAATAAAAAAATTATAGATTTTGATATATCTAAAATTAAAAAAGATGGAAGACCTATAGTATTTCCTAAAGATGGTATTGGTACTGGGCTTGCAAAGCTTAAAGAAAAAGCTCCTGAAACATATGCATATTTAAAACAAAGATTATTAAATGAATTTGGATTTAATAACGATACTGGTAAAATAACTGGTTCACCAGCTTTATCTTTATTTACAGATGAAAACGGAGAACCTAAATTGGTATCTGAAATAGGTTTCTTTTCAGTTAAAAATAAAAAAGGAGAAACATTTCCAATTCTAGCTGAAATTAAAGACAAAGATGCAGGATTAGGACTTGGCCGTGAACTACAAGATGAGCTAATAAATACTATAGTAGGATTTATAAATGATATAAGAGTAAAACACCCTAATATATTTAGTAATCCAAAATTAGTAAATAAATATTTTAATTTAGATAAGGAATCAGGACGAAAAGGAATATTAGCAGAAAAGATTTTATTAGAAGCTTTTAATGGATTAGAGCATGATAATCCAGCAGATGTAGAAACAGCAAAAGAATTATATACTATCCTAACTACACAAGGTAGAGATGCTTTTGTAGAAGCTTTACCAGAAGATGTAAGTATGAATTATATAGCAGGGACCCCTAATAATGCTAGTCAATTATTTATATTAGCTTACCATAATTGGAATTCTATAGAAAATCCTATAACAGGAAATATAGAAAAAGTAGGTGTTAGAGAATTAGTTAAAGATAGTTTAGTACGATATGGAATGAAACTCAAAGATGATATTGGGGAAATGGAAGAGTTTGATGAAGACTTTGTACGAATATATGGAATGTCTAGATTATCAGAAAATCCTCAACAAAAATTATCTCAAGAAGCTAAAGCTATTCTAGGGAATATTACTATAGGTACTAATAGTATCGGATATCCTAGAATTATGCCTACTGATAGTGCGTACGGATTAATGGCTGAAGCTACAGTTAATGAGCCTAATTGGGAAGATATGAAAAGTAAGTTAGTTCATCGTGCGAAGTTTAAACCAGAAATTAGAGCTATATTAAATACTATTAATAAATTACCTGCAAAAGATGAAGCTGTTTTATTTTCTAACTTTAGAATGGCTTATAAGAATTTTATTTTATTTAAGAGTGAAAAACTTACAATTAGACCTAGAAAAGTACGTTATGGAGATGAGATAGTAACACTCCCAGAAGAAACATTTTATATTAATAAAATAATAAATTCCAATCAAAGTCTAGTAGCTAAAAAATCTAAAGCTAAATTTAGAGAGAATGCTAGAGAGATTTTAGGGGGAGTACCAAAGCCTAGAGCTATTTATATTATCGAACCAGATGGTAAAATATCTGTAAAACCAGAAAAATTAAAGAAATTAGAGGTAATATGGAATAAAGTAAAAACTACAGCGGCTAAAAAATCAGTAGACCCTTTAACACGGGATGATATTGATTCTTTAGGAGAGTATTTATGGGAACTTGGTGTAGAATTTGGCCCATCTTTAGAAGCCACACAAGATAATTTAGAGAGATATTTTACTTTAGGGGATGAACAAGGGGTTACAGGAATAGAATTATTTCATAAATTTGTTTCTGAGCCTGGTAATAACTTTAATAAATTTATAAACGAACTCAAAAAAGATAATCCTAAAGATATTTATAGAGAGTATAGTTCTTTAATGGATAAGATATCTGAATTAAGTCTTCTTTTTGAAACTAGACCATTTGGATCTTTTATCAGTGGAACAAATAAACAATATTATCCTATAAACTTACCAACTAGATTAGATGATTTAGTAAATCTTATTAATAATCCTAAAAATGGAAATGAATTAGCAGAATTTTTTGATACTTTATTAAAAGATCCTATGTATATGCCAGGAGGAAGTATTAGATATGCGTCTCCATTAATAATGGTTTTATCTAATAGTGTTAAAGCACAAGAAAACTTTACAGTAGAGATATTAGACTCTTATAAGGCCTCTAATGAGCTTGTAGCAACAACTGATTATGAAAATCAATCTAGTAAGATATCATTAATTGAAAGATTTCTAGCATTTCATAATAGAGGTAATAAAAACTTTACAAAAATAGCTATTCCTATACAAGCTGATCGTAGAAATTTATCATTCTTAAATATACCAAGAACCAGTAGTTATAAAAAATATGGGGTTACTGCTGATCATAGCCAAATAATAAGAGGTTTTATATTACAAGATTTAGCTAGTATAGAGCAAGCTACAAATCAAGTATTAGAAGCACAGGAAGCGAATGATAGTAGTAATTTAATAAAAGGATATCATTTTAAAGATTCATCTAATCCTTTTGCAATGGATGGTTCTGTATTTACTATGACTCAAATTAGAGGACTAGAAAATACTGAAGTAAAAGATGGTCTTAATATGTCTTATTATGTAGATAAATATATACAACAGGATGCAAATTTTTTGGATTCTACAGAAAGTGATATATTTAAAAATTTATTATCACAAAAAGTAACTGAGGTAGAAAACAAATTAACAGAATATGAAAATAATTTAGTAAAAACAACAAAAGCATATGAAATAGATTTTACTAGAGATGTTAACTCAGATTTAAAATCAGCTGAAAGCCAAAGAGAATTTATAAAAGATTTTGTTTTTGAAAATTTTGTTGGGAAGATAGAAATAATGAAACTTTTAAGGGGAGGATTTAGATTTGCTAAAGATGAAGCTGATATTTATAAACGAATGGGACTTATCAATACTCCTGGTACTATTCAATTTATGAAAGGAATGTCAGAAAATGACTCTACTTATGGTATGTCTCCTACTTATAATGCATTAACTATAGAAGATTTTGATTTATCTGATATAACTAGGGGAAACCAAATAGCAGATACACAATATCAAAATTTAATAAACGCAGGTGTAAATGAAATAGTAGCTAAAGAAATATCAGATCAATATAGACCTGGACAAGGTATAAAAAAGACAGATGCACAAACTTTTATTAGTTTAAGAATGTATAAAGATATTATGCAAGGATTAGGACAGTGGGATAATGTTTTAGATCAACAAGCTTATAATAATGCTATATCACCTAATTTCTTACCAAGTGGTAAATTAAATTTAGAAAATGATTATGCTGGATTATTTGTAGATAACCAAGGAAGACCTAGACCCATATACCCACTAAAACCTTATGCTGAAGAGTTAACATCTCGTGATAATATTAATGCTATGCATATGGATAAAAATTCTTATGTTATAGTAACTCCTGAATTAGCAGATAATTTTCCATACTTACAAAGTATGTTAGATGCTATGATAGGAGATGCTGCAATTGATGTTATTCATACAGAAAGTGCTACTAAAGGAGCTAGAAAAAATGTTCAAGATTTTCTTAATAACGAAGTTTTAGATGTATCTAATGTAGTTGTTATGAATTCAAAAGGATTAAGATTCCCTCAAATAATACCTAAAACTAAAAAAGGAGAAGTAACATTTAATAAACAATTAAGAAAAAATTTAATTACCAATATAGTTCCAGATGGAGATTATAAATTAGGGGAAACTACTATTAAAGGAATCAAATTACAACAACTATATGGAGAAGTTATAGCTTCTAAAATTGCTAAAGATACAAGTAACTTAGAAGGAAAAGAACTTGGTTTAACACAAGTACGAAAATCTACTCCAGGCACAATAGAATATAAAGATGCTAAGTTAAATTTCCTTAAAAATCTTAGGGATAGAATTTCTAAACAAGTTAAAGACAAAGACTTACCTGATAATTATTTAGACGCTTTAAATATTGTCCCTAATGGATCTTTTGATTGGAAATTTAAAATACCTTTAGCATTCCCTAATTATCAGGCTAAATTTGAAGGTATAATTCTTAGTATGTATCATAATGATATATTTGTTCAAAAATTACCAGGAGAAGAATTTATACAAATAGCAGAACTAGGGGGGCATGATATAAGTGGAGAACTCAGAATGTATAATGGTTCTAATTTAGCAGAGGTAAGAATTAAAGCCAGTGCATTAGGACTCCCTGCAGATGCTAAAATAGAAGATTATAAAGATGACCCAAGATTAGAATTTATAGGATATCGTATGCCACACACTGGTAAAAATTTGTCTTTAGTTATGAAAGTTGTAAACTTTTTACCTGAAACACATGAAAAAGTAATAATGGTTCCAGGAACGATTACTGTACAAATGGAATCCGATTTTGATTGGGATAAAATACCTGTAATATTTCCAGAAGTATTAAAAAATGGAAAGATATTAAAACCAGATTATAATAAGGATCCTAGTAAAATGAATCCAAGAGAAAGGAATCAAGTTATTTTTGATATATTTAAATCTATTTTAACAGATCCAAAACATTTAGAAGAAGTAATTAAACCTTTAAGTGTACAAAAAATACTTGATGCAAAAGATGCCTTACCTGTATCTTTAAAAACAGAAATTGATTATAATGATCCTATGATTGAATTGGAAATGGAAGAAAGGAATAAAGTTGGGGCAGCTGGGAAAGGATTATACTCTAATGTATTGGCAGGTAGAAATGTAGCAGAACTTCTTAAAACTATGCATATTAAGCCAGGATATGCCCCTATAATAGATGGTATGGTATTTAATATTATAGGACAAACAAGAGAATATCAAGGTAATTTAAATGAAAATGGAAATCCTATATTTGATGGAGATTATACTGATTTTAATATAGCTTCTTTTTTACAGGCAGCATTAGATGCATCTAAAAATCCTATTCAAAAAGATATAAATGATAATATTTATACAAATCCTATTTCAGGATTAATGTTAAGTGTTGGTATTCCTATAGATACAATTACTAAATTCTTAGCACAACCTATGATAAAAGAAATTGTAGAAATTGCTAAAATAAAAGATATAGGATTAGGAAATTTAAAAAGAGCTATTAATGCTGTTGTCTCTAAACACAAATATACTTTAAAAGGAGAGATAACTTCTATGAATAAAGATCAGTTATCAGAAGATTTAAGAAATGTAGAGATAAGTAATCAATTAAAATATGTAGAAAATTTTCATCAATTCTTTTTAGGGGGAAGAGCTTTACAAACAGTATATAAACTTGTAACTCCTGATACAATGAAAAATGTAACAGAATTTGCTGCAATTAATGCTCATTTAGATACAGAAGATTTATACTTAAGAAATGAAGATAGTTTAATTAAAGGAGCTGAAGAATTAATAACACATAATACAGGAGAAGATATAACATTAAACCCAATTGGGGTTGCTTATCGAGGTATTTTAAATACCGTAATTCAAGGAGGAAATGATATAGGATTTATAAATAATTCTAATGCAGTTAAAGGATTCAAACATAAATTAAAAAACCTTTTAAATATACATACTTTTAATATAGCGCAACATAAAATAATTGATAGAGCTTTGTTCTTAAAAATGATGGTTATGCCTCATAGTCCTTATACTCAACCAAGAGGATCGAGGCCAGCTTTAATATCTGAAGAAGCTATTACAAGATTTTATAGAAATCCAAAATCTAATATCATAACTATACTAGAAAGATTTAAAATAACAAATCCTAAATTAAATAATAATATTTTTATACAATCTTTAAGTGCAGATCCTAGTAATGCAGAAACTGGAGTATATTTATTACAAGTAGATATTCCTTTTGGAGCTTCTACAAATGATAAAAATAATTTAAGTGATAGTTTATTAGATTTAATTAAAAATCCTGCTAAATATGCAAATACTGCAGAAGATGTAGCTAATATAAGAAGTCTTGGACAAGTTTTAATTGGTAATCAATTATTAACTCACGGATTTTCTCCTACTTTTGGAAGTTATATTGATCTAATTCCTTCAGAAACACTTACAACAGATATACTTAATCCTGGTAAAGGTACGCCTGTAGAGTTTTTTGAACAAGAGACTCAAGAATTGTTTAATGAAGAATATTTTAATGATTTTTTACATGAATTTGTAAGATCTTATGGAACTTTAAAACCCGGTAATAAATCATTTTTACCTATAATAAAAAGGATACCAAATGTTAATTCCAAAGGAGAAGTTACTTTTAACACTAAAGATAATAGAATTTGGGACGATGCTGCTGGATCATATCATAATTATTTTTTAACTTATTCAGCTAGAGGCCCTGAGATATTTGTTAATACAGGAGCAAATCAGTATACTAGATTAAATTTATTAGGCAAGCCTAGAAAGATAAATGAAATAGGAATAGTTACTGAAGGTAATAAAAGTTTGCTTAATTTAGCGCCTGATGCAACAACATCTGAACCTAGAAACTTTTATTCATCTAAACCATCTTTAAAAGATGATACTGATCAGAACGATGATCCTTTAAAAATTTGTAAATAAATGGCTAGAAATTGTAAATACTATTTAAATGGAATTCCAAGTGACTTATATAATGATTTATATGGGTATATGGATACTATAGCGCCAGAAAAGAAAAGCGTTGAACAAGTATATAAAATATTAAAAAGGAATAAAATTGCTACTAGAGTAAGAGGTACTACGTATTTAACTCAACCTAATGTACCATATAGTTTAAGGGAAATAAATAGAATAAATCGTAAATACCCTGGATTATTAGAAACTGAGTTTGTAAAAATGACTCCAAGAAATATTTATTCAGATGCCGCTGAATTACATATTTTAACGATAAATGAAAATATATTAAAAAATATTCCTGCGGAAGGTATTGAGAATGCTGATTTAATTTCTGATGACCAAACTGAAATAGATCAATATGTAAAACTTGTTGCGGGAGAAGAATCTGCTACACAAGATTATTATTTAGATGAAACAGCTAGAAGAGAGAATACTTCTGATCAACAGAAGTTCTCTAACATGGAAAGAGAAGAAATAGAAAGAGTAGAACAAAAAGCAACTCATCTTCAAGAAGCCTTTGCCGCAGCCGGTGTAAATGTAGAAATAGAATATGACACAGAACTAGAAGCTATCGCTAATGTAAAGCCTATGTCTGCTACTATTATAGATTATACAGAAGAGGAAATAGGAGTAAGTTCTACTCTTAGCGAATTAAGGAGACAAGAAAGAAACGAATTAAAAGCTGAACTTTTAAGAGTATCTAAAGATCCAAATAGTCTTTGGCAAACATCTAGAATTATAAAAGATAAAATAGAAGAGTTAGATAAACAATTAACTGCTTTCCCAGCTTCATCACTTCATTATACTAATACTCAACCTATACTTATAACCATAAATCCTAACAAAGTAAAAGAGGATACTGTATATGAAGAGTTTGGTCATATCTATATTGATATGTTAGGGGTAGATAATCCTATAGTAGCTAAAGCTATTGAAGAACTTAGAGATACACCATTATATTTACAAGTACAAGAAGAGTATCCAGAGTTAAAAGGAGAAAGACTTGATAAAGAAGTATTAGCTACAGCTATAGGTATAGAAGGAGCTAAAATTACTAGAAAAAATCCAACATTTTTACAAAGAATAATTAATAGAATAATGCGAGCCTTTTCTAATATGTTAAATACATTAGGAATAAATACTACTCCAAATACTGCTGCTATTATAGCTCAGGAAATGTTTGCTAAAAAATTAAGGGCTAGTCAAATGATTAATCCTCTTAGCCCGTATATACAAGAAAGTAAAGATCAAGTTAAATTCAATGATATTGTAGATGAACTTAAAGTTAGAATAGAATCTGAAATTTATGATATAGAACAATTACCTGTTAAAGAACAAGAAGAAATACTTCCTAGAAAGCAAAGGCTTAGAGCAGGATTAGATAAGGTTAAAGATATAGAAGATCTATTTAAATTTGTAAATGCTATGGCAGATTCATTAGCGGCTGCTTATTCAAATTATAACAAAATAATGGATCAACCTTTACATGAAAGAGCTTCATATGAAAATATGAACGCTATGTTTATGATAAAAACAGAACTTGATGCTTTATCTGTTATACAACCTATTAAAAGATTAATGCTTGTAAAAAGAAAAGCTGGTAAGATTACACATGAAGGTAATTTTGCAGAAATGGAAGATAGAATAGCTTCTATTTTAGATACAGCTTTAGTTTTAAATGAGGATTTTAATGATGATATTTTACCTATGATGGCAGATATATTATCTGGATATCATAATAAAGCTTTAGACCCACAATTACAAGCTCAAATAGATAATGCTAGAGAACATAAAAGAACTCATGGACTTAAAAGAAATACTGAAGAATATACAAATTTACAAAAAAGACATAGAAAAGGAGATTTAACTGCTGCAGAATTTTTAGATAAAAAAGTAGAATTAAAAATTGAACAACTTAAAGGGAAGATGATCTCTGGGTATGGTTCTCTCCTTAAACAATTAAGAGGAGAACATAAAGATAAATCATATGCTTCATATTTATTTGATCCCCTAATTTATAGTAGTGATGCTTCTATTCAATTATTTGTAAAATCAGTTCAAGATGCTAACCTTAAGACAGATGATGCATTACGTAAATTTAAAGGAGACTTAAAAGAAGAGTACGATTTATTTACAGAAGGAAAATCTGAATTTGATATTGAAAAATTAAATGATGATTTATTAGAAGAAATTACAATAGGAGGTAAAAAGAGATTATCTTTAATACAACCAATTGATGTAAATAGATATGAAGAAGAAAGAAGAAAAATTAAAGAAAATCTTAGAAAGAAATATAACGCGCCTCAACCAATGAAAGGTGAGACTTGGGAAAGTGCAACTGTAATAGACAGATGGAAAGCCTGGAGAAAATCTGATACTTATAAAAGATATGATAAAGAAGTTCAAGATTGGATAGATAAAAATACACAAGAAATAAAAGAAGCTAGAGAGTTATTAAAGAATTTAAGAGATCAAATAAAGCAATCTGCAAAACTTTTAAGAGATACTATTAAAGGAACTGATGAATATGCTATGCAAGCTGTTAAATTAAAAGCATTGCAAGATTTATTAAAGAAAAACTATAATAATCAATTAGGTAAATTTAGGGGGGATTGGGTTCAACCTAAAAGAGATGTATACGCTAATCCAAAATATACTAAAATACAAAGTGATCCTAAATTAAAAAGATATTATGATTTTGCTTTAAAAGGGTTTCAAGAAGGACATAAAATGATAGGGACATCTAATATGGATAAAAATGCTTGGGATGAGTTTTCTTATTTAATGCCCTCTATTAGAAAGGAAGATATTGATCGATTAAACGAACAAAACGCCTGGACTACAATAAAAGATAAATTAAAAGTAGGATTTACTATAGAAGAAACTAGTGATGAACATGGAACTTATGATCAAAGTAGTGGAGAATTAAATAAAAGAGTACCTGTTTATTATACTAATAGAGTAGATGCTAAAGATGTATCTAAAGATATAGCTAGTAGTTTATATTTATTTACACAGATGTCTAATAATTATAAACATAAATCTGAAATACTTGGACATGTTATGTTATTTAGAGATATGATTTCTAATAGAAAATTCATGGAAACTAATTCAGCAGGAGTAGAATATATTAATAAAACAGCTGAAGCAATGGGCATTAGAATGCCTTTAAAGAAAGAAGGAGAAAGTAATACATTTAAACATGTTAATGAATGGATTGATATGGAAATGTTTGGTCAAAGAGAATTAAAACAAACTTTCAATTTATTTGGTAAAGAAATATCTTGGACTAAGGCCGTAGGAACTATTAATTCATTTACAGCTTTGAATATGTTATCATTTAACTTACTACAAGGTGTTAATCAATCTGTACTTGATAATATGGCAATGCTACAAGAAGGTGTAGCTGGAGAATTTATGGATAAATCAGATTGGGCTTGGGGAAAAACAAAATATTGGACAGAAGGAGGAGCTATTTCTGATATAGGGAGATTTATGCCAAAAACTAAACTCGGGAAAGCAATGGAATTTTTTGATGCATTAACAGAGTTTCATGATAACGAAGGTAGAAAATTAGTAGGGGGGAAAGCAAGGAAAGCATTACAAACAGGTAATCTTCTTTTTATTCAACAAGCTGCAGAACATGAATTATCTGGAACTAGGTTACTTGGATTAATGCATAATTTAAAAGGAAAGTTGAAAGATAGTGATGGTAATGTTATAATGAACGAAGAAGGTAAACCTGCTGATTTATATGATTTATTAAAAGTAGATGAAAAAGGTGTAATGTCAGTAGATCCTAAAGTAGATAATTTTAATAGATTAGATTTTATAGGATTAGTTCAAGGATTAAGTAGAAGAACAAATCAGGTTAAAGGAAAGATACATTCTGATATGGCGTCTAGAAGAGCTCAAGGTAAACTAATTATGTTATTTCGTAAATGGGTATTTCCAGGATTTAGAAGACGATTTGGACATGGAGGATTTACAGGATCTACTTTACATGTAGATGAAGAACTAGGAGCAGTAACACAAGGTATGTATATTTCATTTTGGAATATGATGGGAGAATCTCTTAGTGATCAATCATTACCATGGACTACATATAAAAAGATGACTAAAATGGAACAACAAAATGTTAAAAGAACATTAGTTGAATATGCTTCTTTGATAGCGGCATCTGTATTAGTAGGAGCTTTAGCAAATCTTGACGATGATGAAGAAACTTGGATAAGTAATTTTGCGTTATATCAAGCTAAAAGATATGAAGCAGAAGTACTACAATGGACTCCTGTATTTGGGTTACCTGAAGTTTTTAGAATGATGAGATCTCCAACAGCTACAGCGAGACCAATTGAACGCGGACTAGGATTAATAAATCATGTTATTAGAAAAGAAGTACCATATATATTAGGATTTGGAGACCCAGAAAAAATATTTTATCAAAGAAGATCAGGTAGATTTGAAAAAGGTGATCGTAAAATTAGAAAGAAATTTGAAGATTTAATGATTGGAGTGAGAGGGGTAAGAAAAACTCAGACTCCAAGAGAAGCTTATAAATGGTTTACCACTCCATCTTTCTAATGGGCATTAAAAAAGGGGCGAAAGCCCCTTTACTTTATCTATTTAAAGACATTTTTAATAAAAGTAGATAACCAATTAGATCATCAACCGTATCTTCTGTCTTATCGTTAATTCCTTTATTTCTTATTCTAGCTATTTTATCATCAATTCGTGCACATAGAGATTCAGTAGCGTTAAGTTTACTAAATATATTAGTAGGATTTAAAGCACTATTTCCATATGCTTTATTTTTTTCTTTTAATAAATCAGTTATTTGTTTTACAACGATATCTAGTTCTTCATTAAAAGATACAACATAAGATTCTCCCTCACTTACCGTAACATCTATATTTCTATTATTATCCCAATAATATTTACTATGTAATGTATGGTCTATAGTGTAAGGAGAATTAAATTCCATTCCTTCTGGTACAGACATTTTAACATTTTTACATTTACATTTTTTATTACTCATTATAATATTTTTTTAAATTTATAAGTTTCAAAGTTAAAAGTTTCTTCTTTATCTTTATCAATTATACTTAATAATTCAGAACCATGGTTTAAAATAGCCCCTATTTTTTTTTCTAATATTTTCTTTCTTCTAGGACTTTTAAATAAAATTTGTCCTACTTCTCCATTAACTTCTAAATTATGAAAATCTAAAATATTAATTTTATAAAGTTTTGATAATTCTGAATATTTACCATTTATAAATTTATCAAAATCTTTAATATGTTGTTTAGGTATATCAAATACAAACATTACATAATCTGGACTTGGATCATATCGTTTTCTAAAATATTTAAAAGTTGATAATGCTTTTTCAAATTTAATAAATAAAGGATCTGAAGACCACCTATATAATAAAGATATACAAGTATCATTATCTGGTACCGATATAAAACAATTCATAAATAATTTATTCCAAAAGAATAATTTTCTATTTCCACTAAGCATAGGCATAATAAAAGTAGAAGATTTAGTTCTTTTAGCTATAGATAAATCATAATAACTAAAATCTTTTGATTCCTGAATTATATTTACTTTATACTTTATTCCTTTTATTTTAGTAGTAAGTCCTAAAGTAAAATCTATATCATTAGGGCCTCCTTTTAAGGAGTTTATAATATATTCTGATTTTTCAGGGGTTAATAAATTAGTTGATCCTGCTATTCTAAAGGTTAAAGCATTAACAGGAGTGTAAATAAGTTGGTTACATTTCACAGCCATTCGTTTTCATTTAAAGGTTTAACATCATTTATTACTAAGTCTTTTAGCTCGATGCCAGTTTCCCTTAGAACGTCTTCTTTGGATTTAAGGATATATACAAGTCTGAATGTCTCTGCAAATTTACAAACTCCTTCGTGAATGCCAAACATTTCTATGTATTTTTTTAAAACAAATTGTGGTATATTTTCTAATTGTATAGTTTCCAATAACTTATCAGCTGTTTTTGGTCCTACTTTTGGTAATCCAGGGATACCATCAGTAGGATCTCCCATTAGCATTTGTTTCCATAAAAATATTTCTGCTTCAACCTCTGTAGTCTCTACAAAATCAGCAGTTCTATAATTATAATGAGTACCTTTTACTTGATATAATACATCTTTATCAGGACTACAAATCATAGTATTTTCATTTGCATATACTGCTACTAAATCATCTGCTTCTAATTCTGATATATACTCAAATTTCCATTCTTGTTTTAAATATTCTTTTAATGCATAAAATATAATTGGTTTATTTCCGTGTTTTCTATTTCCTTTATATTCTCTTGTTTTTGCTTCTTTGTATCTAAAACATTTTCCTATTGTTAAAAATCCTGCATATCTATCTGCCCCACACCTATCTATCATTTCATGTAATCTATGATCTAAACTATCTATTGCATCTTCTAGGGTAGGTTTACCCATTTCAAAATAGATTAAACTATCGCCATCTATCAAAGCTATTTTTTCTTTCATCTTTTAATTTTTATTAGATTAAACATATTAGGGGATACTGAATGTCGTGCACGTTACTTTTGCAATCAGCACCCCCCTCTATGCATCAATTAAACACGAGCTGTCAGACAGCCCTTCACGACTAGTCTTGCATATACTTTCTGTACTCGGGTTTAACTTGAACTTTAAATGTATACAATTCTCTATTATGGATTTGTATTTCTTCTCTACATTTTACTTCTAATGCTCTAAAACATCTTGAGTCTAACATATTTTTGTCTTCAAAATATTTAATAGCTTCTTCAGCATTATAACGAGCTAGTGTAGCTATATTATGTTTATCTAGCCAATATAAGACATCTTTATTTCTATTATATTGATACGATTTATTTTCTAGAAAATTAGCATATGTATATAATAAATATGGTTCTCCTGTAGGATCAATAGTTGGAATTATTTTACCAGCCATTTGTAATTCCTCATCACTAGCATTATAACTATCTATCATTTTTTTGATATCTTCCATTAATTCTTTAGTCATAGGAACTCTATTAGCAGATTGATTAAGAATAGTATCAGTTTCAATAACTTTTAATTCTCCTTTATCAACTAAATCTGCTAATATTAAGGCCATATTACTAAAACAATAGCTATCATAAGGAGCACTAGTATATTCTAGATTCCATTGACTGTAATTACCTAAAGATCTTTTATCTAATATTACATTATTACCAGTATCTTTATGATAATCTGTAACTATTGTTCTATGATCGTTAGAAAAGTATCCATTAGTTATTTTAAACATAAGTTTAGTTTGTGGAATATTTTCTATAGTTTGATACATATCATAAAAGTTAGTATGAGGTATAATGAAATCAGCTTTTTCATAATCATTAGTAATACTAATCTTATGTTCTTTAAGCGCTGCTTTAAGTCTTTCAGTTGATACATTATGCATAGGTAAAATAAAAGCTTTTTTAACTTGCGTTAAATCAGAAGTTGTTTCTGTTTCTAAAAGCTCTTTTATTTTATCATATTGACTTAATGATTCAGATAAATATATTTCTATTATATCCATATTATTAATCATAAATCCAACTTGGTCACCGTCTTCGAATCCCAGATCAAGTATTACCTGATCCGGAAATTCACCTGCGTGTATATTTTTACTTGCCATAATTATTTAATTGTCATTTTGACGATAGCTGGATTCATCATCATTTTGTTAAACTTCGCTTTATTTCCATTAAATATAGTCCTAACTACTAAGTATTTTAAATCATTAGTAAAATAGTCTTTTGTGCACAGCGTAATAAGACGTTCTTGCATTTTTTGCGTTACAGTATCCGTTTTTGAGTATGCAACAGAGAAATTAGCTATTCTGGTAGCTAAAATACTAGCTATATCAGCTCTGTAGTTATCTCCTTGACCTATACACTCACCTAATTTTGGTAATACTTCTTCTACTTTACCAAAAACTATATCTTTTGGTGTTACTAGTTTATCCAGCTTGTTATTAATAAACGTAGTAAACATAGAGGCAAATTCGTTGCCCACTGAACCTTCACCAATCATTTGGATTAATGGAAGCTGGTCTTCAAAGCTCTTTATACTTGAAATACTATTAAAGAAGGTTGAAATAGAACGCGCGTTAGTGTCCTGTGTAACTAGTTCTGGATGTAACAATAAGAAATTAATACATCTAGTATCTATCGTATTCTCTTCCGCCCACCGGGCCCATACATCTACATCAAACTTTAAGTTAGCTGTAATGTAACGAGTCTTTTGCGCTGTATCAACAGAGTTAACCATGTAATCTCCATTATCTGGATTAGCAGTTAATATAATATGCCAATCTTTAGGGAGAGTCCATGATATATACTGTTGTCTATCTACTAATTCCATGCATGCCTGGATAAACCTTACGTCTGCACGGTTCCAGTCATCAAGAAGTAGTACACCACCGGCTTTCTTATCCGCAATCCATTCAGGAGCTGAATAAGACATTCTACTTTTACCATTAGTTTGAAATCCTAACTTAGAATGATCATTAACTGCTACTTCATCTACCCATTTACCTATCTTTTTATCATCCTTAGTAGTCCACATTTGGAATTGTTTAATAGGAAAACCTACTAAATCACCTAACTCTTCGATTTGTGCTAGATTAAGCTTAACAAAGTCTAGGCCATGTTTAGCTGTCATATCCATAATACTAGTAGTTTTACCAATACCTGATTCACCTACTACTTCAACTGCTACAGGCTTTTTTCCGTCTGCCTGTAAGTGACGATTGTTTGTTATGATGTGTCCTACAAAATCTTGTAGTTCATCAATGTTTAAATTTACTTGATTCATTTTTTATTTAGTTTAATTGAATTTTTATTCCAGGTAAGTCTTCATTTATATTAGACATACTACTGTGTACCCATAAGGCATTCTTAGGGCAATTTTCAGGAGTTTCTGCTTCACCATCTGTAAGGCATATAAAAGCAGAATACTTAAGTTTAGGGTCATTATAATGGTCCACAACTGGTTGGAAGCATGTGCCTCCTCTACCTTTGATTTCCCAACTCTTTTTAGGATCAAATGGTGATATATCCGTTAGCTGCACGTCAAACTGTGCCACAGTGATAGTGTTACCTGTTTTATGCATATGTGTTATTTCATGCATAAACTCTATAAGTTCTTTAGTACTTACCGAGCCCGAAGTATCTACACCAACTAGCACGTGATTCTTATGTTTAATTTTGAGTCCCGGGCTACCAGAATATCTCTTATTAAATTTTCTACGTAACTTTTTAGTATAGATTTTAGATGCATTACTAATAAACCTTTTAAGATATTGTTTCCAATTGAATTTAGGAGGATTTATAGTAAATAATCTTTCAATAATCTCTGCAAGTTCCCCGGGTATGTCACCACATTTCTTTTGGATCTCTTCTGCAGTTTGTTTCATCTGATGCTCATATTGTTTCTGTACTAACTTTTTCTCTGCTTCAGGGAGCTCACTGATTTCTTCCCACTCTTTGTGACAATATTGGCTTTCACCATTCATTTCACCAAGGAGTTTATCAAGTTCTTCATTAGAAGATCCACCTTTACCATCACAAGTCTCACTTAATATATCATAGTACTTTTTTGTTCCAGCTTTACGTGGTAAATATATACCAGGGAAAGATTGTAAAGTTAAGCCACCTGGCGGAAGCATTGGGTTATTAATATATTGGTTGATTTCTATATCCGCCGCAATATTAAATAGCTTTTTATTAGGGTATCTATCTGCCAGTATAATATGTCCAAAAGCTATATGTAATAGTTCATGTTTTAATAGGCCCTGTTGATGTAATTCTTCTAGCTCTCCAAAGAAATCTGGATTAATAACTAGTCTCATACCTATTCCGTGTTTTCCTACACCAGCGGTAGCGCAACTCTTAGTGAATTCTTTTTGCATTCCAATAAGAAATATACCGTAGAAAGGCTCTGTAAATATCAATGTCTTAGATATTCTAGAGAGTTGATCTTGAAGTGTTTTCATAATCCCATATCTCTCCTTTCATCAGCTTCATCTTCTAACTTAGCTTCTTTAGCTGCTTCATCAAATTCATAATCTTTTTCAGGTTCTTCAAAGAATTCATCACATGTATCACATGTAAAACCTTTTATTGCTTCTGAATGTTCTTTACAATCATAACATAGTCCTTCTTCAGATAGTTTTGCTTCACAGCATTCACTTACAAGGTTATCATAATCTGTGTATTCTGCCCCACAGCAAGGGCTTACTAATTCTGCCATTTTATTATTGTTTTAATTTGTTAAATTCATTCTCATGAAACTCTTTCCATTTAAGCATTGCAGGAAGAGCATCTAAATGTGCTTTATGGTATATTTTATTTATATCTGGATGAGAAATAGCCATAACCATAAAAGTTAGCATAGGTAAGATAGCTCTAGCTTGTTGTTCATTCTCCCAACCTTTCTTTATTAGTTCAGTATGTAGCTTTAATCCGGCCTCTCCCAAAACTTCATTTGCTAGTATGGTTATTTTTTGTGTTACATGCATATCTATTATTTTAGTTTCTGCCATAATTATTTAATTTTAGAAATAAAAGATGGAAATATAAAGCCCACCCATGCTTTCGCTTATAAGCTTTATATTCCCAGATGATCGCTATGCCAAATTGAAAAGCTGCAAAACACCCAATTTATCGGCAGTCACGGCGTGTCATCATTCTTTTATTTTAACTGGAGGTTACCAGTTGATTTATAATTGTTTGATAAGTTCAACAACTTCATCTACTTGCTTTTTGTTTCTTGGCATAAAAAGCACATAGTGATGATTGTTGTCTTTAAGATGTTTCTTAAATAATTTCCATCTGAGTGGAAAAGATTCATTTGCGTATCCTTTGGTTTCAATTATCCATTTACCATTAGGATCTACAAAATCCGGGGTATAAGTTATGGCCCTTATTTTAGAGCCTTTATTATACAATTTCTTTTTAGTTCCTTCATAACAAGCTTGAGGATATACTAGCGGATCAAATATAGTAAAAGTTGTTTTTTCGTATTCTACTGAAATTTTAGCTATTTTTAATTCTTTATAGCAATGTAATTCCAATTGAGATTGAAAAGTAATACCTTTATATAGTTGTTTCTTAGCATTCTTTACTTTAGACCTTGTTCTTTTCTTTCTCATAATTGATAACATTAGTCTGTAAATATCCTTCGTATCCTCTAGCTTTATTCCATATATGAACTTGACCTGTTCTTATAGTCCCTATATAACCACGATTTTTATGCCATTCATCATTACCACAAATAGATGGGATAAATCTAACTTTAGTCCCCATATACTCATTAACTTGTTCTTTATGAACATGTCCACAATGAGCTTCCCTAAATTTAGAAGAACTCCACATTTCTGGTTGTTCAGTAGCCATAAGTAAAGCCATTTTATCAGCTTTTACTTTATCTCCATGACACCACATAATCATATTTACTCCATACTGGTAATATTTACGTGCTTTATAATCATTATCAACAGTTACATTCTTATTATTAGAATATAAAGCATTTAATACTTCTCCTGCATAAAACATTCTTTCAAAATCATGATTACCTTGTACAATAATTACATCAACTGGTGCAAATTGTGATAAGTAATCAATAGATTTTGCAACTAATCCCCAATACCCTCTAAAAGATTGTCTCCAATCCATATAATCATATTGAGGAGTTCCTTTAGTTGTAGCTCTTGATAGTCCTTCTGAGTTCATACCATCATTACCTATTGGTAATATAATTCGTTCTATATTTAAACCTTCAACTTTTGTATATAACTCAGCAATAACAGTTAGATAATGCTTTTCTATTGCTTTAGGGCCTTCACCAGTTACTTTTCCATAATGAATATCTGGGAGAGAAATTTCAACAACATTTGGATCTTTCCCCTTTTTGTAACTAATTTTAGAAACTTTAGGAGAATATTTTTTAATAGATTCTATTAATTCTTTCTTTATAGAAGGCATATTATGCCATTGATTCATAGTAACTACAGAATATCTTTGTTCTCCATTAGCGCTTTGCCAAAATTTAACAGATTTTACATCTTCTAATGTTAAATCATTTTTAGCTAAATGTTTTAAAAATCCTGAAGATTTAGAAAGTTCATCATTATTACTTGAGTTTTCATTCTTTAAATCTCTTGTAGCTTTATAATCTACCCATTCTTCTGCATTTACTAATTTTCTACATTTTGTTGCTAATGTTTCTGAAATATCTAATCGTTTAGCTAAAAATTCAGAAGACTTTTTTAAATATCCTCTTTTTTGTCTTAAGAAGTCTATTATTTCTTTTTTGTTCATTTTAATATAGTTTTAAGTTTAGTAAGATTACCTGTATTTTCAATTAAATCTGATGGATCTTTAGACTTAAACTCTTCAGGTATACATTTATTTACAAAACCATATAAGTCACAAATTTTTTAGCCATTGTTTGACCAGGATTATTTATATTGTCAAAATCATTATCGTATAAAATTTCTATTCTATTGAAACGGTTAGTTAGTTCACTTATTAATTTCTCATCAGGCATTTGTATTTCACTTTGTAAAGCAATTGCATTATATCCTGCGACATACAAACACATAACATCTTTAAGAGATGAAGTAATAATAAGTTTATTTCCTTTGTCGGGAAGTTGTGAGTAACCTTGAATGTCTGTTTTCTTAGTATTACTCAACCACTTATTTTTATGTTCGTACGGAGAATAGATTTTATATCGATTATTGAATTTAAAAGCATAAGTTATTGACTTACAGCTAAATCTGTTTTCATTTATCCAGTAATGACTTATTGGTTCGACAGCAAAGTTAGTTAATGTTTTTATATCAACCAAATATTTTCGCCAAAAAGTCGCATCTTGTTCATTCCAATTTCTTTTTTTCTTCCTAATAATTACAGGTTTAAATTGTAAAACTGGATTTTTCTGTTTATAAGCCATACACCCCATAGTAAACTGAATAGCTTCTTTATTAGAACTTAATTTTAAATTAAAATCACAATCTATTATTCGCAAAGCATCAATAAAAGAACAATTATATTTTTCTTTTATATAATTGAAACAATCAAATGTATGCTCAGAATTTCCAAAATCTTTATAAAGCAGTTTACCATTCCATGGTATTATATGAGCTGTTGGAGATTTATCCTCTCTTAGTTCACTACAAAATTTTTTACCGAATTTCTCAAAGCTAGGACAATAATATACAAAAATGTCATACTCAGTAATTTTACTAAGTATGACATCTGTATGTAAATAATCTTCGCTGCTCCTACCGCGAACAGCCATTAGAATGGGAGATCCTCATCAGCCGCTGCTTGATGAGCTGGTTCTGTATTTTTATCAGAAACCCAATCCTCATTTTCTTTTAATTCCCCATTAGTATCAGGAGTAATTAAATCCATAGTTGGTTTGTGCTCTCCCCATTGTAGATCAGCATTAAAATCAGCATTAAATGATCCATAATCATCATTTAAAGCTTTAACAAAGAAATCATCTCTTTGAGGTTTTACTCTACCAAAATACTTAGTATATACTTGTTGATATTTATCATCTTTAACACCAATCAGAACTCTAACTTCATTTGTAGTTAATACGTCCATTAATGCTTTAATTTCTCCTGTATCTCCTTTAACTATAGATGATATAGTATCAAATGATACTTCATCACCAGAAGCTACATTAGCCCAAGCTTTAGTAAAATTAATAAGAGTTTCTTCTCCTGTATAAGCTTTTCTTTGACCTTCAGTTTTCCACCACTCATATGTAGGAGCGTCATTAGACCAAGTAGACTGCCCAATATTATTTATCCATTGGTTCTTACCCGTTTGAGAAACTCTTGGTTTATTTTGTGTAAGAATTTCCATTCTAAAATTACCATCTTGATTTCTTAACCAAAAAGTTAATTTAAAATAATCTTCATCTCCCATATTTATATTATAAACAGGTTCAGATTTAACTTTAATATCTATAGCATGTAATTCTTCCATTGTGGGATTAATTGCTATAACATTAACATTTGTAAGGCCTGAATATGTTTTAATCGACCCTAGCACCTCTTCAGTGCTTGCATTACTTTTTACTGCCATTTTATTTAGTTTTTAATAATTAATAATTTATAATTCAAAGGTTCCATCTTCTTCCTCTTCTAGATTTAATTCCTCGATAACTTCATTTTCTGTATCTTGTGCAGCTTTTAATAAAGTTTCTTCAGGAGTTTCATATTCCGTAGGACTCAACATATCTAGAATCGCTTCTTGTGTTTCTTGCATTTGATCTTTAACTTCTTCAACTGTTTCAAGAGCTTCGTCTATAGCATCTTCTAAAGTTACTTGATTAGGATCTACTAAAGTTTGTCTTAATGTTTCTCCATTTTCATTTATAGGAGAATCTAAAGCTTTTTCAAATTGTTTATCTTCAAGTGTGGTTTCATCTATTAATTCATCATTTCCTTCAGTCATATCATCTACAAAACTAAAAGATAAAGTTTTCTTTCTACTAGGTCTTCTACCTTTAAGAAGAGGATGTTTAAACATTTCATCTACTTCCCATGGTTTAATACCATACTTAGTTGCCATCTCTGGCTTACTAATTCCGTCTTTAAGATCTTGATCGATCATTGAGACAGAAATTTCTGCAGGGGTTTTCCCTGGTGTTACATTTTTTTTCATTTCAATCATTTTTTTGTGTTTAATCTATATATATTTCTGACCAATTCATAGGCATGGTCTTACCCTTTAAATGTTCACATCTAGTTCCTGCAGTTATATCTTCTAAAGAATTAAAAGAAATCATAGTTTCTTCTCCTTCTCTATATACATAACCTATAGCATCTGTGCTAGAACAGGTCATTTGTTTAATCTTACCTGTTAAATCAAGATCTTTTACAGAAACTTCTTTACCTTTCTTTTCAAGCATTTTATCTCTTAAATGCCCTACTAATATTATTCTATCCGCTAATAAATTTAATCTGTCTATCCATTTTTTATATGCGAGGCGTAAATATAAATAACCTCCACCATTTGGCAATGATAATATTGATAAACCTTCTTTATTTTTATCAAAGTTTTTACCCATAGCGGTTAATTGATATATTCTTTTAGCTTCTCCTTCACACCATTCTTCTAGTTTAGATATAGTGTCAATAGCAATATATTTATAAGGTTTTCCTTGTTTAATTATCTCCCTCCCTAAATCAGTTAATTCTTTTAAACTATTTACTTTAACTTTTAAAGCATCTACCATATCTGATCCATTCTCTAAATCTATAATTAAACAATTGTCTAATTGAGATAATATTGTAGTCTTACCAATTTTTGGGGGACCATATATTATCATATTTTTAGGCGATTTACGGCTAGCCTTTACCTTTGTTGTTGGTAATTCCATTTTTATTATATTTTAAATTGATGTTTAAGAATACTTATGTATGAATCTTTTACATATAATGTGGCGGATCTAGATCCATACTTTTTTACTTCATCTTCAGTTCCTCTAAGTTTTACATTTGTTACGACATCTTTAGGAAACCATAAAGAATTAGGCCTGTCTTTCCATCTGACATTAGCTTTAACTAAAAATAAAATGCCTTTATCAGTCTCTTTAAGGATTTTACCCCTTATTTTTTTACTATTATAATTCATATTTAATTATTTTTTAGTATGCTTCATATCCATCATCTTCATATCTATCCTCATAAGTTTTTAATAATTTATTTTTTACATCTAATTCTTTATTTAATTTTTTTTCTGTTTTATACATTATTAAAAACATCCAATATGCTCCAAAAAAAGCTCCTATTAAAAAAGAAATTCCTATCACTCCTAATGGTTCTAGTAAATTGGTATATTCCATAATTATAAGTATTTTATTCTAACTACACAATCATTTATTTCTTTTTGTGTAATTTTATATTTATTTATTTTTTCTTGCCTTAATTTAATTAATGCACTTTTATTAGCTCTTGGTATTTCAAATACCTCATTTTTATGTTCTATAATAGTACCTTTCATTCTATCAATAGTTTGAGTTAAATTTTTACAAATTTCAATTACTCTTTGTCTTTTTGTTAATTTTTTCATAATTTTTATTTTTTTCTTTCATTAATAGTAAATGTTGACATCTCAGCTTCAAATGCTATCATTCCAAGTAGTCCATCTCTATTTTTTTCTACATGAGTAGCTAATAATCCTACTGGATCTTCATTACAATATAGATCTGTAATTCCATACAAATCATTGGGGCGTTGTAACATCATTACAACATGAGCATCTTGTCCAATACTATCACCACCAAATAAATCTGTTAATAATGGTTGATACTGTGCTTTGGCTCTATATTCTTGTTCTATGTTTCTATTAAGTTGAGATAATAAAATATTTATAACTCCCATTTTAGCTTGAAGCCACATACATCCTTTACTTATATCATTTAACTTTTGAAGTTCTTGTTCTTTATCACTTAAAACTAATCTTGAATGATCAAATACATTTATAATAGTACAATCTGGTTTTTTATTTGTAACAAGTACGTTAGTTTCTTTAATAAATTCCATATTTCTAGGTATATTATTAAAATACATAGGATATTTCATATACCTAGAAACTTTTTCCTTATATTTTTTATAATCTTCAATACTTAATTTATTTTCTACTGATAACAGTTCACTTACTTCCTTTTTTATATCTTTTGAGCCGGCTCTAAGTATCTGTTGATAGCCAGGCATTTCAAAACTCCAGTATAAAACAAGTAAATTTTTATTTTCATTATTATCTAATACATCGAAAATCATTTGATTACTAAATGCTGACTTACCTACGCCAGGTCTCCCAGCAATTACATACATTTTACCAGGTTGTAAACCTCCTAGTAAATTTTTATTTAATCTTTCCCATTTTGTAGGATAAATACGTCTATTTCCTAACATTGCAGTTTTAACTTCATTTAACGAAGTTGTAACTGATTGTGAAATAGTTTTAAAACCTTTTTGTTTAAAGGGATCTTGTAATCCTTGTGGTAGTTTCTCCTGTGTCATGTTCATCTAAGTTTTCATACTTTTCCCAAGTATGGTTATTAATCCAAGTCTCTAAATTTTGAAAATAAGAAAGACTATTTCTTTCTATTAACAATTGTTTATTTAAACACTCTATTATATGTTTATGTTTATAAACTTTTGTTCCTATAATTTTTCGATATCTTAATTTTGATTTAAGATTTGCTTGAGCATCTGGATCCTTAGCATGTAATATTCTAACACCTCTATCAGGAGAATTTACTTTCATAGGATAGGTACTAATAAGCTCGGCGAACATCTGTTCAAAATCAGATGAAAAGAGGTCTATAAACTCTTGTCTAATGATATGATTATCAGCTGTTTCACCAAGCTTAATGTAACCTTTTTCTTGTAAATTTTCTAAATTTGGTCTAAGATTAAGATTGTTTAAATAATTAATTTCTTCTCTATGTAAAAGATACAAATAAATAAAATCATCAGCAGATATGCCGGTTTGCTTTAACATTTCGAAATCTATATCTATTTTCATAATTAATAAGTATAAAAAAATTTGTTATAATTATTTTTAAATCTTTTACAAATATAATAAATTTTATAACGATATACAAATTTTAATGATAATTATTTCCAGATAACATTATTTAAATCTTTTA
>PVBE010772929.1_pt1 | contig 48426 bp, 53 predicted proteins | sample 1631181 | NCBI WGS metagenome assembly PVBE01 (sample SAMN08397723, study PRJNA350692) | Marine metagenome, whole genome shotgun sequencing project. | isolation source: water | place: Pacific Ocean | collected 2012-04
AGCAGATGGGGTGGATGGCTCCCGCTCCCGGCATCGCAATGTGCCAAAGTGTGGTTGTCATTATGCAACCACGAGCAAAAGGAGCCATCCGCCATGAATGTTACCACTGTCGGCCTCGATCTGGCCAAGAACGTTTTCCAAGTCCACGGTATCGACAGCACCGACGGAGTTCCACGAACGCCGGGGTGAGACGTAAGGGCCGGGCCCAGAACAATTACCCACCGGGGCCGGAACCCGGCCTTGAATTGGCTTAGTAGCTTATTGATTTATATGAATATTTAGGCCGTAAGATCGTTGGACGGGACTCAGGCCGTCTCATCGTCGTGGCTCAAAGTATCGCTGTCCTGGGTCACTTGCGGCGGCGGGTCTTCGCTTGCTTTTGGCGTTTGTAACTGGCCGCGCTCTTTATGTTGGCGATATAGCCCAAGGTCAACGATTTCAGCTGTCATGTCATGGCCCCCCAATCGACGTTTGATGACCATTATAATATCGTTAGCTTGGGTTTGAGAAAACCCGCAATGTCATTCCCGTTCTTTAGGTCGTGAACTCATAAATGGAGACGACCTTATCGCCGCCAACAGGTCGTCATAGCTTTCGCAGGACGGGAATTGGGGAAACTCTGATTTCACGTAGTCCGGGGACCGGAACAGGATTCCCTTGTCGGCTTCGCTCAGCATGCTGATGTCATTATAAGAATCACCCGCCGCCGTTACCCGGAACCGTAATTCCTTAAACACCCGCACGGCTTCGCGTTTATGATCTTCCATGCGCAGCTTATAGCCGGTGATGGCGTCCCCGGCTTCGCCGTCCTCGTCGATGACAAGACGGTGGCAGAACAACGTCGGCCAATCCAACTGACGGACCAGGGGCTCGGCGAACTCATAAAACGTATCGGACAGGACCACCACCTGGGCGGTTTGGCGAAGTTCGCTTAAGAAGGCAGCCGCCCCGTCCATGGGCCCCATATCATTGATCACCGCCTGGATATCACCGAGGCCCAATCCGTTATCGGCGACAATCCGCAGACGTTGGCCCATTAACTGATCGTAATCCGGGATATCGCGCGTCGTCGCCCGCAAGGCGTTGATACCGGTTCGCTCGGCGACCTCAATCCAGATCTCCGGGACCAGGACACCCTCAAAATCCAAACACACGACTTCCACGACGTTCCCCCCCTAGAGCAAATCCCGAGCAAATGGACTCATTAGCGACGACGAATTTGCGGACAAAATAAACGTGTGTGTGTATAGCAGGCCTAATCTTACCCGGAAAGACGGTCGCGAATATCCTGAAACACGGCTTCGAACATAGCTTCGGTCAAGCGGCCGGTATTGGTGTTATAGCGTGAACAGTGATAGCTGTCGGCGAGGACTAAGTTGCCACCGGGCCCCCCGGGAAGGTCGTGAAATTGCCGGTGACCGAATTTCCACAGGCTTTTCTTTTCGCCCAGCGTCGCCAACACCGCCCCATGCGCCAGCGTCCCCAGTGCTAGGATGATCCGAAGCCGTTTGAGGGAGCTGATTTCATCTTTCAAAAACCGGCGACACGCCGTGACTTCGGCGCCGACCGGCTTGTTTTGCGGCGGCACGCAGCGAACGGCGTTGGTGATCCGGCAATCCAACAGTTTCAACCCGTCATCGGGCCGGGCCCCGTAATCACCTTCGGAAAACCCGAACTTTGCCAGCGTAGCGTACAGCAGATCGCCGGCAAAATCGCCGGTAAACGGGCGGCCGGTTTGATTGGCGCCACGAAGTCCCGGCGCCAGCCCGACAATCAGCAGCGCCGCATCTAACCCACCGAACGATGCCACCGGGGCGTTGTGCCATTCGGGGTATTCGGCGCGGTTGGCATGGCGGAAATCCCACAGCCGCGGACACAACGCGCAATCCGGCCCCGGTTCGCTAACCGGGGCGGCAATAGAGGGGGCGGGGGGCGTCACCGTCCGGACTCCGCCTACGCGATCTCCACTTCCGGATCGACTTCATGCAGGGGCGGCCCCGGAACCGGACTATCGTCTTGGCCTTGGCCGGAAACGCGCTGGATATGCTCTTTAAGGCTGGAAAGCTCGATGAATGCATCGGCTTGACGCCGGAGTTCGTCGGCGATCATCGGCGGCTTGGATTGCATGGTGCTGACCACGGTAACCCGCAGGCCCTTGCGTTGGACCGCTTCCACCAGGCGCCGAAAGTCGCCGTCACCGGAAAAGATCACCGCATGATCGATACTGTCGGCGATTTCCATCAAATCGACGGCCAATTCGATGTCCATGTTGCCCTTGATCTTCTTGCGCCCGGCGGGATCGGTGAATTCCTTGGCCGGTTTGGTCACCATGGTGTAGCCGTTGTAATCCAGCCAATCCACCAACGGGCGGATCGGGGAATATTCCTGGTCTTCCAACAAGGCGGTGAAATAAAAGGCCCGGATCATCTGGCCCTGATCGGCAAAAAATTTCAGAAGACGTTTGTAGTCGATATCGAAATCAAGCCCTTTGGCTGCGGCGTAAAGGTTTGATCCATCAATGAAAAGCGCTATACGCTCTTGAGGATAAAAATTCATGGTACAAAATCCCTTCTTTTAAAATTCTGACACCCGGAACAATAATTTTCCGAATCTCACGCCCCCGGCGGAAATACCATCGCAAAAAAGCGAAGCCGTTGGGCGCACCGGATAAAAAATGGTCAAAACCACCCGGCTTTTTATAATTGGGGCTTTATTGCCCATATTCAAGATGATTTGGAAATATTCGCTTTGATCCTGATCGGAATTGGCGCAAATCTCCCCAATCCCCGCTACGGTGAGCCCCGCGCCACCTGCGGGGCCGCCTTGGCCGCCATGGCCGAGGCCGAGCTTTCCATCGCCCACCGGTCGCGCTGGTATAAAAGCGCGCCGGTGCCGATTTCCGATCAGCCCTGGTTCATCAATGGTGTCGTCCGCGTCAAAACGGCGCTGCCCCCTGAGGCCCTGATGGCCTTATTGCTGGAAATCGAAGAAACCTTCGGCCGCAGCCGCAATCTGGCCAACGAACCCAGGATCCTGGATTTGGACCTTCTCGCCTACGGGGAACTGACCCTGGAGGCAAACCCGGAGGGGGAGGCAAAGATGAGCGTTGGCGCCTTGCAATTGCCGCATCCCCGGCTGCATGAGCGCGCCTTCGTCTTGCTGCCGCTGATGGATATCGCGCCGGGCTGGCGCCATCCGGCCACGGGGCAAAGCATCGAGGACTTGATCGCCATGCTTCCCCCCGGTCAGCAGACCGAGGCCATCGCCGATGCGGGAGGCGCCTTTGGCACCGAGTGGCGGGAAAAAACCACGCTTTAAAGGGGCGAAAACGGGGTCGGGGGGAAAGACTGGGGGAACAATAGGGTTTTTTTAAGTTTTTTCAGGCTATTGTCTTGCTTTCAGGGCCTCGCGAAATATATAAACAGCGTCCCAGAGGTTCCTGTTCAATCCCTAAGGAGTTGCCCCGATGGCTCGAGTCACCGTCGAAGATTGCGTCACCAAAATTCCCAACCGTTTTCAGCTCGTTATGTTGGCTTCTCAACGTGCCCGTAACATCTCCGCCGGCGAGGCGTTGAATGTGGATCGCGACGACGACAAAAACCCTGTCGTCGCCTTGCGCGAAATCGCTGATGATTTAATCGATCAAGCTGAACTCGAAGAATCCTTGATCAAAGGGTTGCAGAAATACGTCGAAATGGGCGACCCTGAAGACGACGACGTCGACTTGATCGCCATCCAGCAGGAACTTGACGCCGAAGAAGGTGTCACCCCGCCCGTTGACCCCAAGATCGCCGCGGGCGAAGGTGCCGGTGAAGACAGCAATGCCGTTAGCGGCAAAAAGGACGGCGACAAAGGGGAATAAACCCTTAATAAAAGGTGTCTGCATGCGGCGGCAAAAGGGAATAACCGAACTTCACAGCCGCTGCTATCGCGCCTTTGGCGCGTGGAAAATTCGCGCCTTTATCTGTTCCACGATTAGGCCCACAGGGTGGGCTTTTCCATGATCAGGCAATTTGAACTCGTCGAACGGGTCAAAGCCTACGACCCCGGCGCCGATGAGGAGGTGCTCAACCGCGCCTACGTCTTCGCCATGAAGGTGCATGGCTCCCAAACCCGGCTGTCGGGGGACCCTTACTTTTCCCACTCACTCGAAGTCGCCGGTATCCTGACCGAATATAAGGTCGATTTGGCCTCCATCATCACCGCCCTTCTGCATGACACCGTCGAAGACACGGAGACCACCCTCAAAGAGATCAAAAAAAGTTTCGGCAAAGACGTCTCCCTCCTCGTAGATGGCGTCACCAAGCTAACGCGGATTGAATTCCAGTCCGATCTGGCCAAACAGGCCGAAAATTTTCGTAAGTTCGTGCTTGCCATGTCCGAGGATATCCGGGTTCTGCTGGTCAAGTTGGCCGACCGACTGCACAACATGCGTACCCTCCATTACATCAAAAATCCCGGCAAGCGCCGCCGTATCGCCATGGAAACCATGGACATATACGCGCCTTTGGCAGAGCGCATCGGCATGCAGGCAATGAAAAACGAACTCGAAGACCTGGCCTTCGGGGAGTTGAACACCGATGCCCGCAATTCCATTATCAAACGGCTCAACTTCCTGCGCGAAAAGGGCGGCGACATAATCCCGCGGATCATTACCGAGTTGGAAAAAACCCTCGCCGATAAAGGCATCAAAGCGGTCATCGTGGGCCGCGAGAAAACACCTTATTCGGTATGGGACAAAATGCAGGACCAGGACCTCGGCTTCGAACAGCTTTCCGACATCATGGCCTTTCGGGTCATTGTCGACACGGTTGAGGATTGTTATTTAACCCTTGGTGTCGCGCATGGCGCCTATCCGGTGGTGCCGGGCCGTTTCAAGGATTACCTGTCAACGCCAAAACCGAATGGATACCGCTCACTCCATACCGGGGTTTTCGGGCCGGAACGCCAACGTATCGAGCTGCAAATCCGAACCGCCGAGATGCACGATGTCGCCGAACACGGCGTCGCCGCGCACTGGGACTACAAAAAAGGCGATGGGAAGGGCAAAAACGATGGCGCCGCTCCTCAATACCGATGGCTCCGCGAACTCCTGGACATCATGGAGCATGCCGCCGAACCGGAAGAGTTTCTTGAACATACCAAGCTCGAAATGTTCAAGGATCAAGTGTTCTGCTTCACGCCGCGCGGCGATTTAATCACGCTGTCCAAGGGCGCGACCCCGGTGGACTTTGCCTATGCCGTGCATTCCGAGGTCGGCGACCGTTGCGTCGGCACCAAGATCAATGGCCGCATGATGCCGCTCAGGAGCGAGCTGCGTAACGGCGACCAAGTCGAAATCATCACATCGGAGGCGCAAACCCCGTCACCGACCTGGGAAAGCTTCGTCGTCACCGGCAAGGCGCGATCAAGAATCAGGCGGTTTATCCGCTCCCAGGAAAGTGATGAGTACACGAAATTGGGGACCGCCATCCTGGAAAGGGCATTCGAGGATGAGGGTTACAAATTCACCAACAAGGCGATCAGGAACGTGCTCAAGGTTTTCAAACAAACCAGGGTCAAAGACCTTTTCGCCAAGGTCGGCGCCGGTGTCCTCACCGGCCGCGAGGTCGTCGAAGCGGTGTTCCCCGGAATCCGTAAAAAGAAAGACGACGGCAAGATCGTGCCCTTGGCCAAGGCGCGCGACAAGCAGGCGAAAGCCAGGGGCGGCGGAGAAGGGAAGGATGACGGAGTTTCCATCAAGGGCCTGATTCCCGGCATGGCACTTCATCTTGCCCAATGCTGCCATCCGCTGCCGGGGGATCGGATCGTCGGCATCGTCACCACCGGGAAGGGCGTCACCATCCACACCATCGACTGCGACACCCTCGAAGAATTCGTTGACGCCCCGGAACGCTGGCTCGACGTTTCCTGGGATGTTGGCAATGGCGGCCAAGACATTCACGTCGGACGCGTGCACCTCACGGTGCTTAACGTCCCGGGGAGCCTCGGCGACCTGTCGACGGTCATCGCCAGGAACGACGGCAATATTTCAAACTTGAAGATCACCGAACGCTCGGCCCAGTTTTTCAATATGCTGATCGATATTGAGGTTCGTGACGTCAAACATCTAACTGACATCATTGCCGCTCTTCGCGCCGACCCGGCCATCAATTCGGTGGATCGGGCGCGCGGCTGATTGCCGGCATTGTTTATTATATGCTGATCGGCGGGGTTTCTCTTTTAATCCTCAAGGACCTATATTCCGGGCATGTTTAAACGCCGCACACCATTAACCTTGGGCCATAAAATTCTCGGCTTCTTCTGGCCGTCCATGGGCTGGCGGCGGGTCGGCGCCTATACCATGCACCGGCTGGCCCGAATGCCCGGCTCGGCATACTCCATCGCCGGGGGCTTTGCCTGCGGGGCGGCAATGTCCTTTACGCCTTTTGTCGGCCTGCATTTCATTATTTCGGCGATCCTGGCGTGGATCATCCGCGCCAATATTCTGGCGTCGGCCATCGGCACCGCGGTGGGCAATCCGTGGACCTTTCCCTTCATTTGGACCTGGCTGTATCAAACCGGCACCTGGCTGACCTTAGGCAGCCGGCCGGCAGGCATGGAGACACCGGAATTCAGCGTGCTTTTCGGTCATATGATGGAAGCGCTTCTTCGCTTTGACATACAATACCTGATGGAGTCTGTTGGCCCGGTTTTCTGGCCGATGCTGGTTAGCAGCGTTCCCACCGGAATCGTCGTATGGCTGGTTTTCTATTGGCCGTTAAAGTATATGGTTCGGGGATACCAGAAACGCCGGCTTAGAAGGCGCGGCGCCGGGTATATTGCCGATAAGGAACATTGAAGATGAAAAATGATCTTCGCCTGGGCGTGAATATCGATCACGTGGCGACCATCCGAAACGCGCGGGGCGGCATCCACCCGGAACCGGTCCACGCCGCCAAGCTGGCCGAAACCGCTGGCGCCGATGGCATCACGGCGCATCTGCGCGAAGACCGGCGACATATTTCCGACGACGACATCACCCGTCTGATGGACAAGCTTGCGGTGCCCTTGAACCTGGAAATGGCGGCGACGGAGGAAATGCTGAGTATCGCTCTTCGCCATACGCCCCACGCGGCCTGCATCGTGCCTGAAAAAAGGGAAGAGCAAACCACCGAGGGCGGCCTGGATGCCGCCGGCAGCGTTGAGCAATTAACGCCCTACGTTGCCGCGCTCGGCGACGCCGGGATCCGGGTTTCGCTGTTTATTGAACCGGAGGTCAAACAACTGGAAGCGGCGGTTTCCCTCGGCGCGCCCGTGATCGAACTTCACACCGGCGCCTATTGCGATACCACCGGGCCCGAACAGGAGCGGCAGTTCAAACGTCTTGCCGATGCCGCCCAGGCGGCCCATGACTTAGGTTTGGAATGCCATGCCGGACACGGGTTGACCTTCGATACCGTTGGCCCCGTCGCCGCCATTAACACCGTTCGAGAGCTCAATATCGGCCATTTCCTGATCGGCGAGGCGATTTTCGGCAGCTTGGAAAGTTCCATCAAGCGCATGCGGGCGTTAATGGACAAAGCCCGCGCCGACGCCAACGGCGAACGCTCAGCATGATCCTGGGTATCGGTACCGACCTCTGCGATATCCGTAGAATGGAAAGAGCCCTGGAACGCTTCGGGGGGCGTTTCACCCAACGCATATATGCCGAAAGCGAACAGGCAAAAGCCGATAAAAGGCCGAACCCGGCGGCGTCCTACGCCTTGGGATTCGCCGCCAAGGAAGCCTGCGCCAAGGCGCTGGGAACGGGGTTTCGACAGGGCGTCTTCTGGCGCGATCTGGTCGTCGCCAATCATCCCACCGGCCAGCCCTATATGATTTTAAGCGGTGGCGCCAAGGCGCGACTGGATAGCCTGGTGCCGAAGGGAATGGCGGCCCGTATCGACGTCACCCAAACCGATGAATACCCGATGGCCCAGGCGGTGGTGATCATCTCCGCCGAGCGCCCAGATGTTGCGCCTTGACAGCCGGGGGGCGGGCTGGCTTGATCTGCCCGAAATTTCCCGGACCATCGGCAGCAAGCTTTTCAAATCAATTAATTAGGCGGCAAATTTAATGGCTCAAAAAAAGCCGGGCGGCTTTAAGGACACACTCAAAACCGTTTTTTACGCCATCCTGATCGCCCTCGGGGTGAGGACGGTGGCGTATGAGCCGTTCAATATCCCTTCCGGGTCAATGATTCCGACGCTGTTGGTCGGCGACTATCTGTTCGTGTCGAAATTTTCCTACGGTTACAGTCGTCATTCCCTTCCGTACAGCCTGCCGTTGATACCGGACCGTATTTTCTTTACCGAACCGGCCCGAGGCGACGTCGCGGTGTTCAAGCTGCCGACCGACAACGAGACCGATTACATCAAACGCATCATCGGCCTGCCCGGTGACACCGTGCAATTGAAAAAAAGCATCCTCTATATCAATGGCGAGGCGGTGAAGCGGAAAAAAGTCGAGGATTTCATCGAACCGTTCGGCGACAACAATTTCACCCGCGCGCCCCGATATCTTGAAACCCTTCCCGGCGGTCGTACCCATTACGTCCTGGAATTCACTGAAAACACCGACTACGACACCACCCCGATCTACACCGTCCCCGAGGGCCACTATTTCGGCATGGGCGACAACCGGGACCAGTCAAAGGACAGCCGCTTCCTCAGTGACGTCGGTTTTATTCCCCGGGAAAATCTGGTCGGTCGGGCGGAGTTCAAGTTCCTTTCCGTCAACGGCGCGTTATGGGAGTTTTGGAATTGGGGAAAATCGCTCCGGTTTGAACGTTTTTTCGAAGGTATCGAATGAGCCGCCAGGACAATCTAAAAGACAGCGACGCTCCCGCCCTGGATCTTACCGGGCTTCAAGCCACCCTCGGCCACCAATTTAAAAATCCCCAACTTCTGACCCAAGCCCTGACCCATGCCAGCGCCGCCAAGGACCGATTGAAGTCCAATGAACGGTTTGAGTTTCTCGGCGACCGGGTTCTCGGGTTGGTGATCGCGGAGCTGCTGCTGGAAACCTTCCCCGACGAGGACGAAGGTAAAATCGGATACCGGTTTTCTGCCCTGGCACGGGGTGAATCGCTGGCCCGCGTTGCGCAAGATATCGGCTTGGCGAAACACATCGATTCCGCCAAAAGCGACGACGGCGCCGGCCGCCGGGTCAACCCCAGCATCCTCGCCGATTGCTGCGAGGCGGTGATTGCCGCCATTTATATCGATGCCGGGCTGGATGCTGCCAGAGATTTCATCGTTTCCCATTGGCGGGCACTGATGATTGAGACCCCGGCGCCGCCCAAGGATTCCAAGACGACACTTCAGGAATGGGCCCAGGGAGAGGGACTGGCGTTGCCTTACTACCGGGAGACCGGCCGCGATGGCCCGCCCCACGCCCCCCGGTTCACCATCGAGGTCACCGTCGGCGCGAAAAAACCATTGTCCGGACAGGGGTCATCGAAACAGGCCGCCGAACAGGCCGCCGCCGAAGCCATGCTGGAGAGCATTGGAGTGAGCGATTGAGCGAGACTCCTAACACCGAGACGGGCGCATCCGAGACCAAGGCCGGTTTTGTCGCCATCGTCGGCGCCCCCAACGTCGGCAAATCGACGCTGCTCAACCGATTGGTCGGCTCTAAGGTCTCCATCGTCTCTCCCAAGGTTCAAACAACCCGGTCCCGGGTTCTCGGCATCTGTATCGAAAACCAAGCCCAGGTCATTTTTATCGACACGCCGGGCATCTTCGAGCCGAAGCGGAGACTCGACCGGGCCATGGTCGCTGCCGCCTGGGGCGGGGCAGGGGACAGCGATGAAGTACTTCTACTAGTAGATGCAACCCGGGGCATCGACAAAAACACCCGCGCCATCATTAAACGGCTTAAAAAGTCGGGCCAAAAAATCTTACTTGCCATTAACAAGATCGATTTGGTGAAAAAGCCCAAGCTTTTGGATTTAACCGCCGAGCTAAACGACAGTGGGGTGTTTTCCGACATCTTCATGATTTCGGCGGAGAAGGGGGATGGGGTTTCTGACCTGATGGCGTTTTTATGCGACCGAATGGCCAAGGGCCCATGGCTGTTTCCCGAAGATCAGATTTCCGACATGCCCGACCGGTTAACGGCGGCCGAAATCACGCGCGAAAAGCTTTACCTGCAACTGCACCAGGAACTGCCCTACGCGGCGGCGGTGGAAACCGAGACCTGGCAGGAAAAGGACGATGGCTCGGTGCGCATCGAACAGGTCATCTACGTCGAACGGTCCAGCCAGAAAGCCATCGTGCTTGGCAAGCGCGGCAGCCGCATCAAGACCCTGGGCCAAGCGGCAAGGGAAGAGCTGGAGGATATCTTCGAGCGCCGGGTGCACCTGTTTTTGTTCGTCAAGGTGCGCGAAAAATGGGGCGACGACCCGGAACGCTATCGCGACTTAGGGTTGGATTTCAATTCGTAGAAGATAGAAACTATCTCATGGACTGGACAGACGACGGCATCGTTCTATCGGCGAAAAAACACGGTGAAACATCCTCCATCGTTTCATTGTTGACCCGAAATCACGGCAGGCACCTGGGCCTGGTGCGCGGCGGCACCGGCAAGAAAACCCGTGGCACCCTCCAACCCGGCAACTTCATCGAAGCCCGATGGCGGGCGCGGTTGGCCGAACACTTAGGCACTTTCAGCTGCGAAATGAAGCAAGCCTTCGCGGCAACGGTGCTGCGGGACCCCTTGAAATTAGCGGGGCTCAGTTCCGCCTGCGCCATCACCGAAGCGGCGCTTGCCGAACGCGAACCGCATCAGCCCGTATTCGAGGGCCTGCTGGCGCTGATCGGTTCGTTACCGCAAGATGACTGGCCCTCGGCCTATGTCAAATGGGAACTCGGCCTATTGGGAGAGATCGGCTTCGCCCTCGACCTCAGCGAATGCGCCGCCACCGGCCAGAACGACCAATTGGCCTTTGTCTCTCCGAAATCCGGCCGCGCGGTGTCACTGGCGGCGGCGGAACCCTATAAGAAAAAGTTGTTGAAGTTACCGGAATTCCTGTTGCGCCCGGGCGCCACCGGTGCCCCCGAAGACGTCACCGACGGCCTGGCGCTGACCGGTTATTTTCTTGAACGGGATGTTTTCGGGCACACAAACAATGGCCTGCCGGCGGCCCGAAACAGGCTCACGGACAGGCTGCGGCCGAAGCCGACATCCAAGACGTGATAGGGTATCCGAAAAACGCCCCTGGATAAGGGGCGGTCAGCTGTTACTCGGCTTCTTCGGCGTCTCCGGCATCGTCTCCGGCATCGTCACCGGCATCATCGGCCGGAGCCTCAGCAGGGGCTGCCGCCGGCGCATCGCCGCCACTACCCTGATCAACGATATTTTCAGCTGAAGATTTGCCGTTGGCGCCTTCAACGAGGTCGTATTGAACTTTTTGACCCTCGTCCAGCGTTTCCATGCCAGCGTTTTGAACCGCGGAAATATGAACGAAGGCATCCTTCGAGCCATCTTCCGGTTCGATGAAGCCATAACCCTTGGCGCGGTTAAACCACTTAACAGTTCCAGTAGCCATTACTCTTCTCATCCTTTGTCGTCTTAGTATGGAACCTCCGGCATGAGGCCACCGGGGGCTATTAAACAGGCTGAACCAAATAATAATGTACAACCAACCTTGGCTAATTAGCCGCCTTGGCGATTGTTTGCAAGCCATACGTGAGGGCCCGACTATAGGCGAAAATTCTATGCTCAGGGGATTATTCACCTGAATCCCACTGATTGACGATTTTCACGTATAGGATACTATATTTGGTATCAACTAACCTCGATCACTTTTAGGACCCCGTGACAATAATGGCCAAGATCGCCACCACCGGAGATATTCGGGACACCCGATTAGCCGACGCGCTGAGCGAACGGTATTTATCCTATGCCCTGTCGACCATCGTTTCGCGGTCGTTGCCCGATGTCCGTGATGGACTGAAGCCGGTCCACCGCCGATTGCTGTTCGCCATGCGCAAATTGAAGCTGGACCCGAAGTCGGGGTTCAAGAAATGCGCCCGCGTGGTCGGCGACGTCATCGGCAAATACCATCCCCATGGGGATACCGCCGTATACGATACCCTGGTGCGGTTGGCCCAGGAATTCGCGCAACGCTATCCGCTGGTCGACGGGCAGGGCAATTTCGGCAATGTCGATGGCGATAACGCCGCCGCCATGCGCTATACCGAGGCCAAGCTGACCGATGTCGCCTGGACCTTGCTGGACGGCATCGACGAGGATGCCGTTGATTTCCGCGACACCTACGACGGCGAGGATTCCGAACCGGTGGTGCTGCCGTCGCGTTTTCCCAATTTGCTCGCCAACGGTTCTGCCGGCATCGCCGTCGGCATGGCGACGTCTATACCGCCGCACAATATTGTCGAGCTGTGCGACGCGTTGATCCATCTGATCAAGTTTCCCAATGTCCGCTTTTCCAAACTGGCCAGCATTATTCCCGGCCCTGATTTTCCCTCCGGTGGAGTCCTGGTCGAACCCAAGAGCAGCATCGTCGAGGCCTACAGCACCGGGCGCGGCGGTTTCCGGCTGCGCGCCAAGTGGGAAAAAGAAAAACTGCCGCGCGGGATGTATCAGGTCATCATCACCGAAATTCCCTATCAGGTTCAGAAGTCGCGGCTGATTGAGAAAATCGCCGAACTGGTGATCACCAAGAAGCTCCCGATTCTTGCCGATATTCGCGACGAATCATCGGATACCATCCGCATCGTACTGGAACCTAAAAGCCGCACCACCGAAGCCGACATGCTGATGGAACAGCTGTTTCGCCAGACCGAGCTGGAAACCCGGTTCTCCCTCAACATGAACGTTCTCGACGCTTCCAACACGCCCCGCGTCATGAACCTGCGCGAAGCCCTGGCGGCTTTTCTCGATCACCGCCATGACGTCCTGGTTCGGTGTTCCAAGTATCGGCTGGCAAAAATAGAACACCGGCTGGAAATCCTCGAAGGGTTGCTGATCGCTTACCTGAACCTGGATAAGATCATCAAGATCATCCGCACCCAGGATGAACCGAAGCCGAAATTAATGAAGGCCTTCAAGCTGACCGATGTCCAGGCCGAGGCGATTTTGAATATGCGCCTGCGCCAGTTGCGGAAGCTCGAAGAACGCGAAATTCAAACCGAACACGGGGACCTGACCAAGGAAGGGAAATCCATTCGCGGCTTGCTTCGCGACAAGGACCGCCGCTGGAAGGCAATCGCCAAGGAAATCGCCGAAATCAAAAAACAGTTTTCCAGTAAAACCCTTCTCGGCAAGCGTCGCACCAAAATCGGCAAACCGCCGACGGCGGTCGTGGTGCCGCTGGAGGCGATGATCGAAAAGGAACCGATCACCGTGGTGGCTTCCGACAAAGGCTGGATCCGCGCCCACAAGGGCCATGTTACCGAGCCCTCGGAGCTGAAATACAAGGAAGGCGACCGCGGCCGTTTCGTGCTGCCGGCGGAAACCACCGACAAGCTGGTGATCTTCGCCACCAACGGGCGTTTCTATACGCTCGGCTGCGACAAGCTTCCCGGCGGCCGTGGCCATGGCGAGCCGTTGCGGTTGATGATCGACCTGACCGAAGGCCATGACACCGTCGCCATGTTCATTCATACGCCGGCAACGCAACCGGATGCCGGGCCGGAATCCAGAAAAGAGCGCAGCCTGGTGGTCGCCTCGGAAACCGGGCGCGGGTTCATTGTCGAGGAAGACGCCCTCATCGCCCAAACCCGCAACGGCAAACAGGTGCTCAACTTAGGCGGTGGCGAAGAGGCCAAAGCCGCCATCGTCATCGGCGCACAAGCCGATCACTTAGCCATCCTCGGCGCCAACAGGAAGCTGTTGATTATCCCCTTAGGCGAACTGCCGGAGATGACCCGGGGCCGCGGCGTTATCCTGCAGCGTTACGCCAAGGGCGGGCTTGCCGACATCACCACGCTGAACGCCAAGGAAGGGCTGACCTGGCAAGCCGGCCAGCAGGGAACCCGCACCGAAGCCGATATCAAGCGCTGGATCGGCAAACGCGCCCAAGCCGGCTTGGTCGTGCCCAAGGGCTTTGCGCGGGCCAATAAGTTTTAAGTGAAGCCGGCGCGGCGTCAGTGGATATTCGGCAGGATGGCCACGGTGTCGCCGTCATTTACCCGTATTCCGGCCCAGTCCTCGGGCACCGTGTGGGTGATGCCATTCAGTATCAATATTCGGCATTCATCGAATGGCACACTTGAAAGCTCGGCAATTTCCCGGGCCGATGAATTATCCGGGACCTCGATCTCCGCGGCGTAGCCTTCGGATCCTTTGGGCAGAAATTTTCTAAAATTACCCCACAGTTTTATCGTTATCAGCATGGGGAATCGTTAGTACTTAAACGGTAGGATTCTGGCGTTCCAGAACGATTGTTCGCCCAGGTGCGACCACGATAGGGCCTTGGACCGGAATTTCTTAAAATCGTCGTAGATTTTTCGGGTGATGGCATCGCCGCCGGTGCCCAAAGCGGCGACCACCTCGCCGGAAGCCTCGCCGATGGCTTTCAGGGTGCCGTCGGTGAAGCGGCGCATGTCGACCCGGTGTTGCTGGCGAAGGGTGAACAGCGCATCGGCATTGCGGGCGCTGTATTCGGCCCGGGAAATAGCGTTTTCGGCGGCCATGGCCTGGGAAACCACGGCCTTGAGACCGTCGTCGAGGCTGTCCCAAACCTTCAAATTGATACCGGCGGATAGCGCCGTTCCCGGTTCGTGAAAGCCGGGATAATAGTAATATTTAGCGACCTTGTGAAAACCGAGCGCCAGATCGTTCCATGGCCCCGCCCACTCGGTGGCGTCGATGGCACCGGATTGAAGCGCCGGAAATATCTTCACCCCGGCCAACGGCACCGGCACTGCCCCGATCTTCTTCAAGACCTCGCCACCCAGTCCAGGCATCCGGATTTTCAATCCGCTGAAGTCATTGATGCCATTGATTTGTTTATTGAACCACCCCCCCAGCTGGGCGCCCGTATTGCCGACCTGGAAGGGCTTGATATTGAACCCGGCGGACAGTTCATCCCACAATTCCTGGCCGCCACCGTGATAAATCCAGGCCGATATCTCCCCCGCCGTTAAACCGTAAGGGACGGCGGCGAAAAAATTAAAGGCGCGCGAACGGTTCTGCCAATAATGTTCGAAGGCGTGGTACAGGTCGGCGGCGCCCCCGGAAACCGCGTCAAAGGATTCGAACGGCGGCACCAATTCACCGGCGGCATGAACCTTAACCTCCAAGCGCCCGGCGCTCATCCGGGAGATGGCGTCGGCCAGACGCTGGGCGCCGGTGCCGAGACCGGGGAAGTCGCGGGGCCAGGTGGTGACCATTTTCAACCGCCTGAGACCTTGTGATAGCGCCGGCGCAGGCAACGCCGACGCGCTGGCGGCCAAAGTCATTCCCTGGGCCGTTCGGGTCAGGAACCGGCGCCGCTTCACACCTTAAGACTTTCCGGTAAAATATTAAAAAACAAAGAGAAAAGGCTAATCAATATTATTGTTCCCCCTGGATGTGCCATCCCTCGGGCGATAGCGTTTCCATCGGTTGGAATTTCGACTTATAGGACATTTTTGAACAATCGGCGATCCAGAACCCCAGGTACACGTATTCCAAACCAAGGGCACGGGCCTTGTCGATCATCCATAAAACCATCAGGGTGCCCAAGCTGTCCCGATGCCGTTGCGGGTCAAAAAAACTGTAAACCGCTGACAGGCCGTTATCGACCCGGTCCATGAGACAGGCGGCCAACAGAGTTTGATCCTGGTCGCGGAATTCCACCAAGGAGGATTCCACCGGCGTGTCCTCGATTAACGCCTGATAGTCCCTGAAATCCATTTTCGCCATATCGCCGTGGCTATGCCTTGATTCCTGATAGGCGGCAAAGATATCGAATTGCTCTTGGCTGGCGATGGGTGTTTGTTCCAAAATCTCAAGGCTATCGTTGCGGTTTAAGATTCGGCGCTGCGAGCGGGACGGCTCAAACCGGCGGGCCAGAATTCTCACGGCCTTGCAGGCTTGGCAGCTCGGACAGGCGGGCGCATAGGCGATATTGTGACTGCGCCGGAACCCGGCCTCGGACAGCCCATCGTGCAACGCCACCGCGTCCCGGCCCAATAATTCGGTAACCACGCGGCGCTCAATCCGGTCCGGCATATAGGGGCACGGAAGCGGCGCCGTGGCGAAGAAAAACCGGGTGTCGTGAATAGGTTGATGCTTCATGGTCAGTGGACTCTTTGGCGGTCTAGGAGCATGCGCCTATTTTACCCTAGTCCCCGACGTCAGCCAACCGGCGGTTATTTTGCCTGTTCGAGCTGTTGTTTTCTAAGCGCATCCAGCCCCGGCAGGGAGGGTCTTGCATCGTCTTGGCGGAGGTCCAGGGTCTGGGCCTTGGGCTTGCTCTCTTTCTTAAACCCCGGAAGTTCCAGCCCGACACCCGGTTTCGTCTTAAGCGTCGACGGCTTCGCCGGCTTTTTCAGGCCTTGTCCGGCCTGACGTTTCCTAATGTTTTCCAATCCCGGCAGAGAAAGTGATTCCTCTTCGAGCTTGATGACTTTGGTTTTGTGTGCGTCGCAGTGGGACAATATTTTACTTTGAAGGAAATTGGAATCTCCACCCATAAAATTTCTGTTTTTATTTATCCTTCCAATCCCCATGTACAGGCCAGATAGCTGATGGGTTTTTCCTTATATTCAAGAATGGGTTCACTCGAGGTGTCATTCGACTCTGAAAAATACCGCCAAGCCCTGGGGCGATTCGCCACAGGGGTAACCATTGTCACCGGATTGGCCTCCGAAGACCAACCGGTGGGGGTGACCGTCAATGCGTTCGCCTCTGTATCCCTAGACCCGCCGATGGTCCTGATCTGCCTGGCCAACGAGACCGGAAGCCTGGAAGCGTTTACCAAGGGCGATCGATTCGCCGTTAATATCCTTGACCATAGCCAGCGGGAACTTTCCGAATCCTTCGCCGGGCCTCAGGAACACAAATTCAAGAACCAATCCTATGAGACCTGGGACAGCGACTGCCCGATCCTGCCCGGATGCTTGGTCAATCTTGAATGCACCCGCATTAACGTCATTGAAGGCGGCGACCATGCCATCGTCCTCGGCCGCGTTGATCGCATTGAGCAGGCCGCCGACGGGCAGCCATTGTTGTTTTTCAAAAGCGCCTATGGCCGCCTCGGGGATGACTAGCCCCCAACCCGCCGATCCGCCCCGCCCGGGGGCGCCCATCTTAAGAGCGCTGGCGGCCCAGGCCGTGGCCGGAATTGTAGTGTTCGTCGGTTGGCAAATTCTTGCCGGCGGCATTGATGCCCCCGCCATCAGTCTATTGGCGGTGCAGGGGGTTTTAGCGGCAATCCTGGGCCACTTTTTTGGTCTTGGGCGGTGGTGGCTGCCAATCAATGTGCTATTGCCGCCTGGCATCGTCATGGCCTTAGTTTGGCGGCTTCCGGCCTGGGTCTACTTGATTGCGTTCCTGGGATTATTGGGCGTTTTCTGGAACAGTGTGCGCGGCGGGGTGCCGCTCTATCTAAGCTACCGCAGGACCAAGGACGCCATCGCCGGGATGCTTGCCGAAAATGGCGTCTTCCGGTTCGCCGATCTCGGCTGTGGGCTCGGTGGGCCGGTCATCAGCCTTGCCCAGGCGCGCCCCGAAGGCCGGTTTGTAGGCTTTGAGACGGCGCCGCTGCTATTTGCCGTTGCCAGGCTCCGGCTCGGATTTCAGGGCGCCGGCAACGCCGACATACGGTTCGCCGATATCTGGTCCGTGGATTTAGGCGATTTCGACGTCGTTTATTGCTTCTTGTCGCCGCTGCCGATGCCGGCGCTCTACGACAAAGCCCGCCGGGAAATGCGCCCCGGCAGCCTGTTGATCTCCAACAGCTTCGTGGTCCCAGACCATCCCGCCGATGAAATCGTCAGCGTCGAAGACGGCCGCCAAACCCAACTCCATCTATGGCGAATGGGGGAAAAGGGAGAAGGGGGCTAACCGCCCGAGTCCAACGAGGTGGCACTCAGAAGCCGGGTCGGGAACCCGGCGCTCACCAGCGCCTCAATGATTTCGCCGACATGCGACGTATCGATGGTTTCGATGACAACATCGATTTCCGTCTGTTTCAACGGAATGTCGTAGAACAGCCGTTGGTGAAAAACCTCGACGATATTGCCGCCGCTGTCACCGATCATACCCGAGACCTTGGACAGGGCCCCCGGGATATCGGAAATTTCGATGCGCAAACGAACCAACCGGCCTTCGCGGACAAGGCCGCGCATCAGTACCGATGACAACAAGCGCGAATCGATGTTGCCGCCGGAAACCATCAGGCCGACGGTTTTGCCCTTGAACCGGTCTTTGTTTTCCATCACCGCCGCCAACGACGCCGCGCCGGCGCCCTCGGTGACCAGCCGCTGGATTTCCAGGTAGGTCTGCACCGCCGATTCCAGCGCCGCTTCACCGACCAGGATGATGTCCGACACCAATTCGGCGATCAGCGGCTTGGTTAATTCGCCGGGTTCCTTGACGGCGATGCCCTCGGCCAGGGTTGCCTTGTTGCCGGAAGGGGCAGGGGGGCCACCGGCAAGCGCCTGAGACATGGACGGGTATAATTCGGCCTCAACGCCGATAATCTCCAGATTCGGCTTTAAGGCCTTGGCCGCCACCGCCGATCCAGCCAACAGGCCGCCGCCGACCGGTACCACCAACGCGTCCAGGTCCGGGGCGTCACTCAACAGTTCCAGCCCCACGGTGCCCTGGCCGGCGATGATTTTTTCGTCATCATAGGGATGCACGAACACCTGGCCCTGTTCCTCGCCCTGGCTGCGCGCCGCCTGGCGGGCTTCCGACAACCCGGCCCCCGCGAGTACGACCTTGGCGCCCAGCGCCTCGGTGCGCCCGACCTTGGTGAACGGCGTTCCCTCCGGCATGTAAATGGTTGCCGGAATGCCTAATTGACGGGCGTGATAGGCAACCCCTTGGGCATGATTGCCGGCCGACGCGGCAATGACGCCGGACTTCATTTCCTTTTCCGAAAGCCCCGACAATTTAATGAAGGCGCCCCGGGGCTTGAACGAGCCGGTGAATTGCAAATTTTCCAGTTTGAGAACGATGTTAGCGCCACAAAGGTCCGACAACACACTGGAACGCAACGTCGGCGTTCTGACGATTTTACCTTCAAGCCGCTCGGCGGCGGCGCGGATATCATCGATGGATACGGTCATGGCATATCAGCGTTTCTGCGCACTCGGGGTCAACATCAGAACGTCGCCGAGGGTTTTCATGGCGGCGCGGGTCTGGCCCATGCGCCGATAGCGGCCGTCGCGCCATTCATTCAACAGATCTTTGTAATGATTGGACACCGGATTGCCGGACTGTCCGGTGGCGATGATAAAGCGAGACCGGCGCAGGTCTTCCAGGTCATAAACGGCACGATATCCAGGTCCGTGAATATCCTTGAACGGCCGTTCGGGGTTGTTGACGTGGCTGGCGCCGCGATTGACGGTGTAATTGCCGCCGTCGACCGGAATCTCGAGATCGCCGAACCGCTTGAGAACGGGAATCTTCGACAGCAGCGGATGGGCGAACCAAGCCTTGTGCACTTCCCCCCATCGCCAGGCGTTTAGATCTTCGCCGTAAGAATCCTTGAGCCTGTCGAGGGCTGTTTTAAGCGCCAATCGGATGCGGCCGTGGCAATCTTCGGTTTCCGCCGTGTTGATGTTGTCGCACCAGGATTGCCGCTTGTTCAGGACGGAGACGATGAATTGTGGCCTCAGGGTCAGATAATCCTGGAATAGCTCGCCCAGTTCATCGGCGTAAACGGCCCGGTTGAGCTCGTATAACCAGGTCGAAAAAATCAACGGCTCCGGCCGTCCTCGGGACATCTTACCCTTCCATTTTTTCAACATGGCAAGGGCTTTGCCGCCGCTAACGTCTGCCGGTTCGATATCCAGCATCATCGGCAGAAGATGCAGCGCCATTGCCGATACGTGGTCTTGCTGAAGCTTGGCGGTGGCGTGAACGGACTGGTCCTTATTTTCCACCAGCTCAAGGATACGCTTGGCCCGGTATCCGGGCGCCCAATCCAAGGAAAGGAAATGCGGGTAATCCTTGGGGGTGATGTTGTTATTGGAATTGACGATGCGGCCCGACGCCGGATTGAAAATGGAAGGCAGCTCATCGAATGGCACATAGCCATCCCAATCGGTCAGCCCATCCCAACCCGGAGAAGGGACAAGACCCCAGCCGTGGCGGCGCTTAGGCGCCAATCCGGCGGCCATAAAGCCGATGTCGCCCTTGGTATCGGCAAATAAGAAATTACTCTGAGGGCCTTGAAAGTCTTTCAACGCGGCTTTGAAGGACTCCCAGTTTCCGGCCCGGTTCAACCGGTACAAAGCATCCGCGGTCAGGTCATCCGATTGAAGATAAGCCGCCGACAACGCCATCACCGCGCCCTTTCCGGCGGCCGCCCGGGAGTCATCCAGAAGGTCGGAGATGATCGGCCCGTGGCGGGATTCCCGGACGGTAAGGGTGACCGGCGCCGCATCCTTGACGGCAATGGTTTCGGTCCGCGTCTCGAATTCCTGCCAACCCTCCGGGGTTTTGTACTTCTTGCCGGTTTCATCGACCTGTTCGACGAACAAATCGGTGATATCGCTTTGGGTGCTGGTCATGCCCCAGGCGATTTTGCCGTTATGACCCAAGATGGTGAACGGAACGCCGGGAACGGTGGCGCCGGTAACTTCAAGGTCCGGGGCCTGAATGCGGGCCAGGTACCAAAGGATCGGGGCGCTAAACCTCAGGTGCGGGTCGTTGGCCAGGATGGGGCCCCGGTTGAGCGTTTTTTTATTGGCGATCACCCAGGCATTCGACGCGCCTTGCGGCAGGCCGGCCGGAACCGGGGATAGGGCCGCCAGTTTATTAAGGTCCATGCCCCGCATCAACGCCACCGCTTTTTCCGTGGTCCGGGGGGCATCGTCGGGATAAACCGGCCACAACTCACCGACTTGCTTGGGCGACAGTTTGCGGGCCAGCCGGGCGCGCAAAATCTCGTCGCGCCAATTGCGGCCCAGATGGGACGACATGATCTTCCCCCAGACCAGAGAGTCGGCCGGCCGCCAGGGTTCGGGGGCATAACGCAGAACGCCGATTTCAGGCGTCGGCACACCCCAGGGCAGGCTTTGGCTTTTCTTGATCCGGGCATTGACCCCGGCGGCATAGAGATTCAACGCTTCGCGCGTCTTCGGTGGCATTTGGGCGACCTTCTGTTCGGCCAACCGGTAAAGCCCCAGGGTTCGCATCCATTTGTCGGACGCCAACGTCAAGGAACCAATAATCTCGGACAACCGCCCGGCCCCGTAACGGCGCATCGTCTCCATCTGCCAAAAACGGTCCTGGGCATGGATGTAGCCGAGGGCGAAATACGCATCGCGGCTGGACTTGGCGAAGATATGAGGAATGCCGTTGTCGTCGCGCATCACCTCGACAGGAAGTTCGAGAACGCCAACCTCAATGGAGCCGTCGGTCGTCGGCAGGGTCGACTGCAACCACAGCCAACCGCCGACCCCGGCCATCGCCACCAGCGAAATCAGCGCCGAAACCGAAAAAATTAAAAACCGCTTCATCCTCTAAAATCTTCCATTGTCTCCAAGATGGATCAAGGGACCATAATTCATATTCTACGCCCGCACATGCTGAAAGTGCCAAATCCAGGACTGCGTTGGAATGATCCGGTTGCCGTTTTTGTTTGTTCCTTTATAAGAAGACCCATCACTTTCCTCCCATTACCACCGACGTTAACCACGACAATTTCAAAAGGCTTCTAATTCCATGACCGGTCCCTTGCATGGCTTGCGGGTGTTTGATCTGACCCGAATTCTCGCCGGCCCGACGTGCACTCAAATTCTTGGCGACCTTGGCGCCGACGTCATCAAGATCGAACAACCCAATACCGGTGACGATACCCGATACTTCGCGCCGCCGTTCATCAAGAATGACGCCGGTGACGATACCGATCAAAGCGCCTATTTTTGCAGTTCCAACCGCAATAAGCGCTCATTGACGCTGAATATTGCCGAACACGAAGGCCAAACCCTGGCCAAACGGCTGATCGGCCATTCCGACATTTTAGTTGAAAATTTCAAGGCCGGCGGCTTGGCCAAGTACGGCCTGTCCTACGACCAGTTACAGGCCGAAAACCCCGGCCTGATCTATTGTTCGATCACCGGCTTCGGCCATACCGGCCCTTATGCCGAACGCCCCGGATACGACGTTCTGATCCAGGCCATGGGCGGGTTCATGAGCGTCACCGGAGAACCGGATGGAGAACCGCAAAAGGCGGGCATTCCGATCGCCGACCTGATGGCCGGGATGTACGCATCGGTCGCCATCAATGCGGCGCTTCGCCACCGTGAAGTCAGCGGCGAAGGCCAGCACATCGACATCGGCATGCTCGATACGATGACCGCGACGCTTTCGATTATGGGGTCGAATTATCTTTCCACCCGCGAGACACCGAAACGGCTGGGTAATGCCCACCCCAACATCGTTCCCTACCAGTCCTTCGCCACCGCCGACGGCAACATGGTGCTGGCCGCCGCCAACGACGCCCAGTTCAAGCGTTTCTGCGGGTTCGCCGGGGTTGCGGAACTGGCCGAGGATGACCGTTACAAAACCAATGAACTTCGGGTCCGCAACCGCGACGAATTGATTGAGAAACTGCAATCCATCATCGCCGAAAAAAACTCGAAGCATTGGGTCGAAGGCCTGCAAAAAGTCAATGTGACCTGCGGCCCCATTAATACCCTCGAACAGGTTTTCGCCGATGCCCAGGTTCAGGCCCGCGGCATGGACCTGGAAATGCCTCATCCGGCGACCGGCACGGACCCGGTCCACCTGATCGCCAGCCCGATCCGAATGTCGAAAACCGGCCCCGATTACCGCTATGCGCCGCCGATGTTAGGCCAGCACACCGAGGAAGTCCTCGGCGAACTGTTGGAAATCGGCCTGGACGAGGTCGCCGAACTTCGCCGGCGCGGCATCGTCTGAGCGTCATCCGCCGTTCACCAGGGCCTTACATCCCGTCATAAGTGGACGCAATTCAGACATAAACGCGAAACATTGCCCCGATAGGATAAGCGCCAATCAGCCATGGTTTATTGGCAACGGAGCATACGGGAGCCATGGCGGAATTATTGGTTTATGAGAATTACGCCTACTTGAGCGACGATGACCGCCGGCGGCATGGAATTAATGAAGACGCGCCCGGAGAAAAATTCGTTTATGAGGGGTTACCCCCGCAAGAGTTATGGCGTGTAGAAGGATCGAACGGGACCATGCTGAGTGGCAACTTCAAGGACGCCTTAAAGGCCTTCCAGATGGGTGGCAACCGCATGATCAAGATTGAAATTGTAATTTTTGAAGATTAAAAAACGTTGGAGAGACCCAAATGTCACAAGCCCTCGCAACTACGGAAACAGAAATTGTGCCGAGCGATAATAATCAGGTGACGACCCATCCGGGCGAAAACCTTGAAGATTATGTAACCTTTTACGTCGGCGACCAGATGTTCGGGATTCCGGTGCTCCGGGTCCAGGATATCCTGACCCCAGACACAATCGCGCCGATTCCCCTGGCGCCCAAGGAAGTGAGGGGGTCGATCAATCTTCGCGGACGCATCGTCACCGTGGTCGATGTCCGTGTCCGTCTTGGGCTGCCGAATTTAGCCGGTAATACGGAAAACATGGGCGTCACCGTTGAACAGGACCATGACCTGTATACGCTTTTGGTCGACAAGATCGGCGACGTCATTGGCCTGTCCCGGGATTTTTACGAAAAGAATCCCGGTACCCTGGACCCCAAATGGCGGGAATTTTCCAACGGTGTTTTCCGGTTGGAAGATAATCTGATGGTGGTCCTTGATATCGATAGCCTGCTGGACTTGGATTCCGAGTAACTCAGGCAACGCAACTCAACATAAAACCTCGCCGCGGTTTTCGTTGAAGACCAGGCGGGGTTTTTTGATTCTGGCCTCGCCGATTTCAGCCTTTTTTGAAGCGCCGCGCCGCCTCAAGCGCGAAATAGGTCAAAATCCCATTGCAGCCGGCGCGCTTGAACGCCATTAACGTCTCCATCATCACCGTGTCGTAATCCAACCAGCCATGATCGGCGGCGGCCTTCAACATCGCGTATTCACCGCTGACGTTATAGGCAAAGGTAGGAACGCTGTAAGCATCCTTGACCCGGCGGATGATGTCCAGATAGGCCAAGCCCGGCTTGACTATCACCATATCGGCGCCCTCGTCGATATCGAGGCCGACTTCGCGCAATGCTTCATCGGAGTTGGCGGGGTCCAACTGATAGGTCTTTTTGTCGCCCTTAAGTGCTCCCGATGAGCCGACCGCGTCGCGGAACGGTCCATAAAAGGCGGACGCATACTTGGCCGCGTAGGACATGATCAGGACATTTTGGAAGCCCTCGGCATCCAGCGCGTCGCGGATGGCGCCGATACGCCCGTCCATCATGTCCGAAGGGGCGATGATGTCGCATCCGGCGCGGGCCTGAACCACTGCCTGGCGGGCGAGAATTTCCACCGTTTCGTCATTGAGAACACGGCCATCCCGAACCAGCCCGTCTTGGCCATCGGAATTATAGGGGTCGAGCGCCACATCGCACATGACGCCGACCTTGGGGTGCGCCTTCTTGACCGTCTGAACCGCCCGACAAACAAGGTTTTCCGGGTTATAGGCCTCTTCGGCCTCGGGCGTTTTGAGGCTGTCATCGATGTACGGAAACAACGCTATGGCGGGAATGTCCAGGTCGGCGACCTCGGCGACGGCGTCGACAAGGGCGTCGATGCCAAGCCGGTTCACCCCCGGCATCGAGGAAATAGGCTCGACCGTATCACCGCCTTCGGTGATGAAAACCGGCCACATCAGATCGGCAGGGGAAAGGGCGTTTTCGGAAACCATCGCCCGCGACCACGCTTCCTGGCGGTTGCGTCGCATGCGGAGGCGGGGAAACCGGCCATCCATTCTTTTGTCCACGTGTTTCAATGTTTTGATCCTGACTGTATTTTCCGGAGACGAGTGGCCTGCGTCAACCAAATTGGACCCCTACGATCTTTTTTCCTGTTTCCTCGGTAGGAGGGGGCGCGCAGGCGATGCGGGACATCGTCAAGTGCCGCCGACGCCCCGAGGGAGCGGGGAAAACGACCCGGAGGGCGGACTTGCAAGGCTTCCGGACGTCGTCCCACGCCACTAGTAGTGGGGTACACCACCGCGCGACGTGCTCCTAGCCGGAAACCTTGCAAGTCCGTCGTAGTGGTTCAATTTGGCTGACGCCGGCCACTGGAAGCCTGGAATCGGAGATTCAAGAGCTTTACGGGAACAGGTAAATAGTTTACGTTTACGTAAACGGAAAGCAACCCTCACGTAAGGGCATAGAATTCAATTGCCGAACACTAGGAGCTGACCCCGTGGCCAACGCCGTCCATCCCGGTTCCCGCCGCAAAAAAAGCGGAAACAAGCGGAAAGAATTCGCAATAAAGGGGACCAAACGGTCCAAAACATCAAAATCCGGCCCTCCGGTCCGGTTCGTCACCGCGGCCAGCCTGTTTGACGGCCATGACGCCGCCATCAACATCATGCGCCGGATCCTGCAAGGTTCCGGCGCCGAGGTCATCCACCTGGGCCATAACCGCTCCGTCGATGAAGTGGTCACCGCGGCGATCCAAGAAGACGTCCAGGGCATTGCCGTCAGTTCCTACCAAGGCGGCCATGTCGAATACTTTAAGTACATGGTCGACCTTCTGGCCCAGCGCGGACGCCCCGAAATCAAGGTCTTCGGTGGCGGCGGTGGGGTCATCACTGAAGCCGAAATCGCCGAGCTCCGGGAATACGGCGTTTGCCGCCTCTATACCCCCGAAGACGGCCGTAAAATGGGCCTCGACGGCATGATCCTCGACATGATCAGCCTCGCCGAAACCGGGGCCGGCGAGCCAGAGGCGGAAAAATCCCTACCCAACGACCTAAACGGGTTGAAAGGCGCCGACGACGCCGATCTCGCCCGCTTTATCACCGCCCTGGAACTGGGGGTATTGCCGAACAAGCGCCGCGATGACATCCGGGCCCTGGCCGACAACGGCAAACCGGCGCCGGTGCTCGGCATTACCGGCACCGGCGGTGCCGGAAAATCGTCCCTGACCGACGAATTGATCCTCCGCTTCCGGCTTTACAGTGACGATACAAAGATCGCCATCATCGCCATCGATCCGTCGCGGCGCAAGTCCGGCGGCGCCCTGTTGGGTGACCGCATCCGCATGAACGCCATTACCTCGCCCAACATCTATATGCGATCGCTGGCCACACGCGAATCGGGAACAGAGGTGCCGGCGGCGCTGTCCGATATCATCACCTGTTGCCAGGCGGCGAATTTCGATTTGATCATCATCGAGACGCCGGGGATCGGGCAGGGCGATGCCGCCATCGTCGAGAGCGCCGACGTTTCCGTGTACGTCATGACTCCCGAATTCGGCGCCGCCAGCCAGCTTGAAAAAATCGACATGCTGGATTTCGCCGACCTGGTGGCGATCAACAAAATGGACCGCCTGGGCGCCCTCGACGCGTTGCGCGATGTCCGCAAACAAGTACAGAGGAACCGCCAGGAATTTACCAAGCCGGTTGATGACATGCCGGTCTTCGGGACGATCGCATCGCGGTTCGCCGATGCCGGCATTTCCGCCCTGTATAATGGCCTTTTAAGAACCATTAAATTTAAAAAGTTCAATAGATTATATGAAATCAGCAAACCGGTTGGTTTGGATGATTTTGACCCCGATTCCAGTTTCCGCGACCACATTGTTCCACCCGAACGGCGGCGGTATCTGGCTGAAATCGCCGACACCGTTCGCGGTTATCACCGGACCATCGCCGAGCAGGTTGGCATCGCCAGGGAGCGCCAGCAACTCACCGCCTCGAAGGCGCTCTTGAAAGATGCCGGCAAGCCAACCGGCGACCTCGACCCATTGATCCAGGCCCGCCAGGAGGCCCTGGACCCGACCGCCAAAAAACTTCTCGAAGATTGGCCGGGGATCAAAGAAATATTATCCGGACAGGAATTGGCCGAGAATAATAGTGAAGACAAATCTCATATCCGGCTCAAAAATGAGTCCCTTTCAGGCACCCTTATACCGCGTATCGCATTACCGTCTTTCGAAGACGACGGCGAGCTGTTAAAATGGCTGATGCGGGAAAATCTACCCGGATATTTCCCCTATACGGCCGGTGTTTTCCCGTTAAAGCGCGAAGAAGAAGACCCGACCCGCATGTTCGCCGGCGAGGGCGATCCCGAGGCCACCAACAAACGGTTTAAGCTGCTGTCCCGGCATTCCGACGCCAAACGCCTGTCGACCGCCTTTGATTCCGTCACGCTTTACGGCTTCGACCCCCACCAACGCCCCGATATCTACGGAAAAGTCAGCAATTCCGGGGTTTCCGTGGCAACCCTGGACGACATGAAGGCCCTCTACCGGGGATTCGATCTGTGCAGCCCGTCTACTTCGGTCTCTATGACCATCAACGGCCCGGCACCGGCGATTCTGGCGATGTTCCTGAATACCGCCATATGCCAGCGCCTGGACGCCTTCAGGGAGGACCAGGGAAGGCCGCCAAAGGCCAAGGAAGCCGCCGAAATCAAGGCCTGGGTGCTGGAAACCGTCCGCGGCACCGTCCAGGCCGATATCCTCAAGGAAGACCAGGGACAAAACACCTGCATCTTCTCGACCGAGTTCGCGCTCAGGATGATGGCCGATATCCAGGCCTACTTTATCGAAAATAAAGTGAAAAACTTCTATTCGGTGTCGATTTCCGGCTATCACATCGCCGAAGCCGGGGCCAATCCGATCTCCCAACTGGCGTTTACCCTCGCCAATGGCTTCACATTCGTTGAATCCTATCTCGCACGGGACATGAAGATTGATGACTTTGCCCCTAATTTATCGTTCTTTTTCTCCAACGGCATGGATCCGGAATACACCGTCATGGGGCGCGTCGCCCGGCGCATATGGGCGACCGCCATGAAGCTAAAGTATGATGGTAATAAACGCTCACAACGCCTTAAATATCATATACAAACGTCCGGTCGATCGCTGCATGCACAGGAGATGGACTTTAACGACATTCGGACCACCCTGCAAGCGCTGATCGCCGTTTACGACAACTGCAACAGCCTCCATACCAACGCCCATGACGAAGCCTTCACGACGCCGACGCCGGAGAGCCTGCGCCGGGCCATGGCCATTCAAATAGTCATCAACAAGGAATGGGGGCTCGGCAAAAATGAAAACGTCAATCAGGGCGCCTTCATCATCGAGGAATTGACCGACCTGGTCGAGGAAGCGGTACTTTGCGAGTTCGAGCGCATCAGCGAGCGCGGCGGCGTTCTCGGCGCCATGGAAACCGGTTATCAGCGCGGCAAGATCCAAGAAGAATCTCTGCTCTATGAAACCCGCAAGCACGATGGAACGCTGCCGATCGTCGGCGTCAACACGTTCCTCGATGACGGGGCCGCGGAGACCGCCACGCCGAGGCAATTGCAACGCTCCACCAAAAAGGAAAAAGATAGTCAGATTAAACGCTTATCGGCATTCCAAAAACGCAACAATAAAAACGCCGCGGAAGCGCTGGCCCGGCTCAAGCAAACCGCCACCGGCGGCGGCAATACCTTCGCCCAATTGATGGACGCGGTCCAATATTGCTCGTTAGGCCAGATCACCGACGCCTTGTTCGAGGCCGGCGGTAAATACCGCCGCAATATGTAGGCCCCTTGAGCCTTAAGCCCCAATTGCCTTAAATTGCTATCTCTAACGCCCTGCAAAGGAGCCGCGCCGTGGCCGACAAAGGCCCCTTAAAAGACGTTTATTTACCGGAAGTCTTGTTCGAATGGAGACGGGTGGGGAAAAGCCTTCGCGTCACTGCCATCGATCCCATCACAGGAACTGAAGTCGTTATGGTCGCCCCGGCGAAAACCACCAGGAAAGAGATCAAGCGCAACGCCGCCAGAAAACTGGCTTACGTGCTCAGCAAAAAACTAAACGGCGGGGAAGGCGGCGAAGACGGGGGGCTGGAAATTTAAGCGGTTTTTCGCCCCAGGCCTATTTTTTTGGCGAAATCAGACCGGCGCTTGGCGTAATTCGGCGCCACCATCGGATATTCAGCCGGTAATCCCCAGCGGCTCCGGTATTCCTCAGGCGACAGATTACAGGCGGTACGGAGATGGCGCTTGAGCATCTTCATTTTTCGACCGTCTTCCAAACAAACGATAAAATCAGGGGTTATCGACCGACGGATGGCAACCGCGGGTTTGCCCGATTTTTGTTGCTTTTCGGCGGTTCCGGTCGATATGCCGGCCAACGTGTCATAAACGCGGGTGATGATGCCCGGAATTTGTGAATTGGCGACGGTGTTCTGGGCGACATAGGCAGCGGCGATATCGGCCGCCATGCGCAACAAATCTTGATGGCGTGGCAAACTCTCGACGTTTTCCTCGGTCACGGCGAATCCCCCTGGTTATAATTTTTGCCTGTTTTTTTGTGGTTCCGTTGAGCCCGAAACCATCCACAGGTTCTGCTCCATCATAGAAATCATCCCTTCGCCTGACAATGAATAAAGGACTCAAAAACGACACCACATCACTTGGGGCCAACCCCGAGCGATAGTGGTTTGTTGGCATAGCGATTCGAGATGTGGTATCTAATCCCCTGAACATACCACCAACTCCAAATCCGACGGAAAAAACCAACAGCCATGCCCTCAGAAGAGACATCTGAAACCATTGCCATCGCCAGCGACCATGGCGGTTTCGAACTCAAAAACGAACTCAAGCAGGACCTCATGGAAAACGGCTATACGGTGCTGGACCTTGGCTCCGACAGCCTCGAATCCGTTGATTATCCGGACTTCGGCTATGCCCTGGCCGGTGCCATGAAGGAGGGCAAGGCCAAGCGCGGCGTGCTCATCTGCGGCAGCGGCATCGGCATTTCCATCGCCGCCAACCGGGATGCAGAAATTCGCGCCGCCCTGGTCCATGACGCCTTGGGCGCCCGCCTGGCGCGCCAACATAATGACGCCAACGTCGTTTGCTTCGGCGGCCGCACCATCGGCCCCGAAGTCGCCCGCGACTGTTTGAAGGTTTTTCTGGAAACGGAATTCGAAGACGGCGGACGGCATTCCCGCCGTGTCGATAAACTTTCAGATCCCCAATAGGAATAATAAAAAACATGTCTCCCTACGGTAACGAAGAACTGGAACGCTTTTTCTCCGAACCCCTGGCCGATCGCGACCTGGCCCTGAAGACGTCCATTGATAATGAATTGGGCCGTCAGCAAAACCAGATCGAATTGATCGCGTCGGAAAACATCGTGTCGGCGGCGGTCATGGAAGCCCAGGGCGGCGTCATGACCAACAAATACGCCGAAGGCTATTCCGGACGGCGCTATTACGGCGGTTGTGAATTCGTCGATGTCGCCGAGACCCTGGCCATTGATCGCGCCAAGCAACTGTTCGGCAGTGAATTCGTCAACGTCCAGCCGCATTCCGGCTGCCAGGCCAACGGCGCCGTGATGATGGCGCTGCTACAGCCCGGCGATACCATTATGGGCCTGTCGCTGGCCGCCGGCGGGCATTTGACCCACGGCGCCCCACCGGCCCAATCGGGAAAATGGTTCAATGCCGTCCAATACGGTGTGCGCAAGGAAGACGCCCTGATTGATTTCGACGAGGTCGAAAGCCTGGCCGAAGAACACGCCCCGAAGATGATCATCGCCGGCGGCTCGGCCTATCCCCGGATCCTCGATTTCGAACGCTTCCGCGCCATCGCCGATAAGGTCGGCGCGCTGTTGTTGGTCGACATGGCCCACTTCGCCGGCCTCGTCGCCACCGGCCACCACCCGAGCCCGGTGCCGTTCGCCGACATCACCACGACCACCACCCACAAGACACTGCGCGGCCCGCGCGGCGGCATGGTCCTCACCAATAACGAGGACTTCGCCAAAAAGATCAATTCGGCCGTCTTCCCCGGCATCCAGGGCGGCCCGCTGATGCATGTCATTGCCGCCAAGGCGGTCGCCTTCGGCGAGGCGCTCAGGCCCGAATTCAAGGCCTATTCCCAGGCCGTCGTCGATAACGCCAAGGCGCTGGCCGCGGTACTGGTGGAACGGGGCTGCGACATCGTATCGGGCGGCACCGACACCCATTTGATGCTGGTTGATTTGAGGCCGAAGGGCCTCACCGGGCGCGATGCCGAAGCCAGCCTCGAGCGCGCCGGCATGACCTGCAACAAGAACGGTATCCCGTTTGATCCGGAAAAACCGATGGTCACGTCAGGCATCCGCTTGGGCTCCCCGGCGGCGACCACGCGGGGCTTCAGGACGGAAGAATTCAAGCTGGTCGGCAACCTGATCAGCGACGTTCTGGACGGCCTGGCGGCCAACCCGGACGACAATTCCGCCGCCGAAAAAGCGGCTGAAGAGCAAGTTTTAGCGCTTTGCGGGAAATTCCCCGTATACAGCCCCAGTTTATAAATACGGATAAAACACAAGGAACGGAACCCATGCGCTGTCCTTTTTGCCACCACGATGACACCCAGGTAAAAGACTCCCGCCCGACGGAAGAAAACGCCACCATCCGCCGACGGCGCTTTTGCCCGGATTGTTCGTCCCGCTTCACCACCTTCGAGAGGGTGCAGCTGCGCGAATTGTCGGTCACTAAAAACGACGGCGACAAGATGCCGTTCGACCGCGAAAAGCTATTGCGCTCGCTCAAGATCGCGCTTCGAAAGCGCCCCGTTGACGAAGACCGCATTGAGCGCATCGCCAATGGAATCCAACGCCGTCTCGAAACCCTGGGCGAGAATGAAATTCCGACCAAAGTGATCGGCGAAATGGTCATGGAGGCCCTTGCCGAATTGGACCAGGTCGCTTTCGTCCGCTTTGCCTCGGTCTACCGGAATTTCCGGGAAGCCAAGGATTTCGAGGCTTTTGTGGGCAAACTGGGCAGTGATAACGACTAAACCCTCGCAACCGACCCACCGCGACAATGAGGCCATGCGCGCAGCGCTGGGCCTTGCCCGTCGTGGTCTTGGCTCGGTCTGGCCCAATCCGGCGGTCGGTTGCGTGCTGGCGCGCGAAGACCTGGATGGCCGCGTCGTCGGCCGTGGCTGGACTCAAATCCACGGCAGACCGCATGCGGAAACTGAGGCGCTGACCAGGGCCGGCGACCTGAGCCGGGGCGCAACCGCCTACGTGACCCTGGAACCCTGCGACCACCAAGGCGAAACCGGGCCCTGTTCCGAAGCCCTGATTGCCGCCGGCATCAAGCGCTGTGTCATCGCCCTTGAAGACCCCGATCCCAGGGTTTCAGGCGCCGGCATCCGGCGCTTGGCCGAGGCGGGCATCGAAACCCTGACCGGACCTTGCGAACAAGAAGCCCGCCATCTCAATGCCGGGTTTTTGATGCGGGTCACCCAGGGCCGCCCGATGATCACCTTGAAAACCGCGACCACGCTGGATGGCCGCGTCGCCACCGCGAAAGGCCAAAGCCAATGGATCACCGGCGCACCGGCCCGGGCCTTCGCCCACGGGCTACGCGCCGAAAACGACGCCATCATGATCGGTATCGGCACCGCCCTTGCCGATCAACCGTCCCTGACCTGCCGACTGCCGGGAATGGAGGACCGATCGCCGTTGCGCATCGTCGCCGACAGCAACTTGCGGCTGCCTTTGGATAGCCCCCTGGTCGAAACCGCCGGCGACGTCCCCACCTGGGTAGTGACCGTAAAGAGTGCGGATCAAGACAAACGCCTAGCCCTGGACGCCAAGGGAATCGAGGTCATCGAGGTCGAGGCCGGAGATGACGGACGCCCTGATTTAAGAGCCGTGGCGTTGGAACTGGGCGGGCGAGGACTGACCCGGGTGCTTGTCGAAAGCGGTGGCGATCTCGCCGCCGCCTTGATCAAGCTTGATTTGGCCGACCGGCTGGCCTGGTTCCGGTCGCCGAAACTGATCGGCGGCGACGGCAGGGGGGCGGTCGCCGCCTTCGGCATCGACGCCATCGCCGAAGCCCCGGCCTTCGTCCGCGATTCCATATCCGATGCCGGTGACGACGTCCTTGAAACCTATCGGCGCGCAAATTAGGCGAAGGAAGAGAGCGCATGTTTTCCGGCATCATCACCGATTTAGGCCAGGTTCGGGCCATCCAAGCCTCCGGCGACACTCGTTTCGAATTTTCCACCGGGTTTGATATGGCGTCGGTGGATATGGGGGCGTCGATTTGCTGCTCGGGTGCCTGCCTGACCGTTGTTGATAAAGGCGCCGACGGCGTTGACGGCTGGTTCGCCGCCGACGTGTCCGCCGAAACGCTGTCCAAGACAACGCTTGGCGACTGGCGCGAAGGAACACCCGTCAATTTCGAACGCGCCCTTAAAGTCGGGGACGAAATGGGCGGCCACATCGTCTCCGGCCATGTCGACGGCGTCGCCCAGGTCATCTCGGTGACACCGGAAGGAGATTCACGCCGGATTCAGTTTGAGGCCCCCGACGCGCTGTCCCCGATGATCGCGGCCAAGGGATCGGTGACCATCGACGGCGTGTCGCTGACCGTCAACGATGTCGCGGGCAATCAATTCGGCATCAACGTCATTCCCCATACCCTGGAAAATACCACCTTGGGCAAGCTTGAGCCCGGCCTGCGGGTGAACCTGGAAATCGACATGCTGGCGCGCTATGTTGCCCGGCTTGTTCAACAGGACTAATCAATAAAAGGAACCAAGCCGTTGTCCTATACGGAATACCTCTCATCCATCGAGGAGATCATCACGGAGGCCAGCAATGGCCGCATGTTCATCCTTGTCGATGACCAGGAGCGCGAAAATGAGGGGGACCTTGTTATTCCGGGGCAAATGGCGACGCCGGACGCGATCAATTTCATGGCCAAGCACGGGCGCGGATTGATCTGCCTGACCTTGACCGCCGACCGGTTACGCGATTTGGACCTGCCGTTGATGGCGCAACGGAATAATTCCCGCCATGAGACCGCGTTTACCGTTTCCATCGAAGCCAGGGAAGGGGTGACCACCGGAATATCCGCTTCCGACCGGGCGCGGACCGTCGCCGTCGCCATCGACCCGTCCAAGGGCGTCGATGACATCGTCAGCCCCGGTCATGTATTTCCCCTCGAAGCCAGGGACGGTGGCGTTCTGGTCCGCGCCGGACACACCGAGGCCGCCGTTGATGTGTCACGGCTCGCCGGGCTCAATCCATCCGGCGTGATCTGCGAGATCATGAACGAGGACGGCACCATGGCACGGATGCCCGACTTGATAAAATTCGCCCAGTTTCATGGCCTCAAAATCGGCACTATCGCCGATCTGATCGCTTACCGCCTCAAGCATGACAAGATTCTCGAACGGACCCACGAAACTACGCTCGAAACAGCCACGGCTGGTTCTTTCAAGATGTTTATCTATGTCAACACGGTGGAATATGCCGAACACATCGCCCTGGTTAAGGGCGATTTGTCCAAGAACGGGCCGGTGATGGTCCGGGTCCACGTTCTCAGTGTCCTGGATGATGTCCTCGGTGATATCCATAACGGCAAGGACGACGAGTTGCAGAAATCCATGAAAATGATCGGCGCCGCCGAGAAGGGGGTTTTGGTACTCATCCGCGAGCCCCTAAAGGCAAGCCTCACGGATCAGATCAAATCCAGGAATGGAACCCAAGATTCGAAGGGACCCGATTCCCCTCCGGGGCCGGAACTTCGCGATTACGGCGTCGGCGCCCAAATTCTCCTCGACCTTGGAGTCAAGGACATGATCGTCCTTTCCAACACCGAACGGACGCTGATCGCCCTGGAGGGTTATGGGCTGAGCGTTGCCAAACATCGCCCGATCAATGGCAAGGGGTCCTGAGATGACCGAGAAGCCACGCGTTCTGATCGTCGAGGCCCGGTTTTATAGCGATCTGGCCGATGAAATGGCGAAGGGCGCGATAGCCGCCCTGGACCAGGCGGGTGTCGATCATGACCGGATCGCGGTGCCCGGCACCTTTGAGGTTCCCGCCGCCATCCGCTTCGCGTTACGCGCCATGGAGACCCATTCGGCGACCAGCAATTATTCCGGCTTTATCGCGCTGGGCACCGTCATCCGGGGCGAGACCGATCATTACGACCATATCTGCCGCGAGGTTTCGCGGGCGCTGATGGACATTTCCGTCGAGCAATCCGTCGCCCTGGGATTCGGGATTTTAACCTGTGAGACAAAAGACCAGGCCGAAGCCCGAGCCGGCATCAGCCGCGGAAACAAAGGCGCCGACGCCGCCCAAGCCTGCCTGAGAATGATGGACCTGAAAAAAGACCTGCGGCTGGCGCAACGATGACCGAAACCGCGGACAAAGACGCTACCGGAAACCGACGCAGCGCGGCCAGGTTAGTCGCCGTCCAGGCGCTTTACGAAATGGATATGGTCAACGCCGAGGTCGATGCTGTTTTGGAGGAATTTCTACAGAAACGCTGGCGCCAGGGGGATGACGAGGGTGACGGCGATGGCTCCGACAACGGTGACAACGCATCGCTGACCGAACCCGACCAGGCGTGGCTGAACGACTTGGTACACGGCGTTTCCGCCGGGCGGGAGGAACTGGATGGACTGATCGGCCCCGCGCTGTCGGAGGATTGGACCGTTGACCGGCTGGAAGCCCTGCTGCGGGTGATCCTTCGCGCCGGCACCTACGAATTGAAGATCAAAAAAAACATCCCGGCCGCCGTCATTATTTCCGAGTACCTGGATGTCGCGCATGCTTTTTTTGAGGGTGGAGAGACCCGCATGGTCAACGGTGTCCTCGATCATCTGGCCCGTGACCTTAGGGCCAAAGACGGTTAAGCCGTTATCAAAACCCGGCCCCTAACGGAGCAACAACGGTGGGCAACGATAAAAAACCCGATGAATTTGAGATCATCGCCCGCTATTTCGCGCCGCTGGCGGCTGCCGAGCCGGGGGCGTTGAGTCTCGGCGATGACGCGGCCTTATTGCAACCGCCCCCCGGCCGCCAATTGGTCGTGACCACGGACAGCTTGAGTGCCGGCGTCCATTTCCCAACCGATGAAGCCGCCCCGGACATTGCCGCCCGTCTGATCGGCGTCAATCTTTCTGACCTGGCCGCCATGGGCGCCGAGCCCTGGGCCTATACCCTATCCCTGGCTTTGCCAGAAGACGGGGATTGGAACGCCGGATTCTTCGAAGCCTTCGCCGAAGGTCTCGGCCGGCAACAGGAAATACACAGCTTTCACCTCGTCGGCGGCGACACGGTGGCAACGAAGGGTCCGCTGACGCTCACCCTAACCGCCATCGGCACCGTCGCCGATGGCCAGGCACTGCGTAGAAACGGCGCCGCGGCAGGGGATCATGTTTATGTTTCGGGCACCATCGGCGATGCCGCCCTGGGCCTGAAAGTCTTGACCGGAGAACTCACCGGATTGCCGAGCAACTTGGAAGCCTACCTTTTGGACCGTTACCACCGGCCACAGCCGCGGGTAGGGCTGGGCGGGCGGCTTTTCGGGATCGCCAGCGCCGCGATCGATATTTCCGACGGATTGGTGGCCGACTTGGGGCATCTCGCCCGGGCCTCGGGGGGTGGGGCATCCATCACCTTGGACCGGGTGCCGTTTTCCGCCGCCGCCCTCGCGGCGATAGCCTTGGACCCGGCCTTGGTGGAAGCGGCCATCACCGGCGGCGATGACTATGAATTATTGTTCACCGGCCCAGCACCCCATGTGGCCCGGATCGAAGACTTGAGCAAGGAGATGGATCTGGCGTTGACCAGAATCGGAAACATCGTTGGCAACGGCGACAATGCGAATCCTGTCCGCGTTGTCGATGAGGCCGGCGGCGAGGTATCAATAAAAAATGGAGGCTACCGTCATTTCTGAGCCCGCCGGGCGTGGGAAAGACGCGGGGGGTCTTTCCTCGGCAAGCATTTGCCGGGATAATGATTCCGAATCGGGCTGGGTAACGACCGTGACGGCAGCTCTGGAAACGGCCCAGGAAACAGCAGGGACGCGATGAAAAAATTACTTTTACTTATCGCGATGTTCCTGTTGCTGGTGGGCGCCACCATCGGTTCTTTGAAATTTCTCGAAACCGGGCCCTTCAAGCCGAAGAAGGGAGAAATCAAAAAAGTCACCCGCAAGGCCATAAAAGACGCCACCGTATTCATCGACATGGATCCATTGGCGCTGCCCATTTTCCGGGGCAACAGAGTCGCGGCCACTATTCAAATTCTAATCAAGCTGGAAACCAACAATGAGGACAAAGCCGAGGAAATTAAAGAAAAAATGCCGATCCTTACCGATGCCTTTGTCCGCGACCTGCACAGCTTCATTCCCAGGTTGCTGAAAGTAAAGGAACGCGTTGACGTCCTGATTATCAAGCAACGATTGCAAATGGTTAGCAACAAAGTCCTCGGCAAGGACATGGTTTCCAACGTGTTGGTCCAGTCGATCATCAACCAGGCCCGCTGAGTTTATTCGCCAATGGTTTCACGACCGGAATTGACGGGCGTCTTCCGGCTTTTAAAGGCGGTTGCTTTATGGCTCCGCTTCTGGCATTTTCCCGGCGAAATTTCCGGATGGGCGTTGTCCCATTATTTATCAAATATCGATCGGGTTTTTTTATCGACCCTGAACGGTACCCATCATCATAATTCCGCCGGTAAGCGCGGTCATTTCTTGAAAAGGTCTCCCAAGCATGTCGAACGTGTCCTTGTTGATTTTCGGTAGCTGCCTTCTTTCTCTGTTATACGGTGTTTACGCCATCCGGGCGGTTCTCGCGGCGCCGACCGGAACGGAACGGATGCAGCAAATCGCCCTTGCCATTCAGGAAGGCGCCAGCGCCTATCTGGCCCGCCAATACAAGACCATCGCCATTGTCGGCGCCGTGATCGGGATTCTGCTTGGGTTTATGTTGGGGACCAAGGTCGCCATCGGTTACTTCATCGGCGCCTTTCTGTCGGGGTTGACGGGCTACATCGGCATGCACGTCTCGGTCCGGGCCAACGTCCGGACCACGGAAGCGGCCCGTTCTTCGGGTCTGGCCGGCGGTTTGGATATCGCCTTCAAGTCCGGCGCGGTGACCGGTCTGCTGGTTGTCGGCCTGGCGCTGTTAGGGGTCGCCGGATACTACTTCTTCCTCCGGTCCAGCGGCGATCCGGGAACCCCGGAAGGCATGCGCCACATCCTTGAGGCGCTGGTCGCCCTTGGCTTCGGCGCATCGCTGATCTCCATCTTCGCGCGCCTGGGCGGCGGCATCTTCACCAAGGGCGCCGACGTCGGCGGCGATCTGGTCGGCAAGATCGAAGCCGGCATCCCGGAAGACGACCCCCGCAACCCTGCGACCATTGCCGATAATGTCGGCGACAACGTCGGCGACTGCGCCGGCATGGCCGCCGATTTGTTTGAGACCTATGCCGTTACCGTCGTCGCGACCATGTTGTTGGGTGCCATTTTCTTCACCGGCCCGGCCCAGGAACTGATGATGGTCCTGCCGCTGGTAATCGGGGCGGTGTGTATCGTGGGCTCCGTCGTCGCTACCTTTTTCGTCAAGCTGGGCGCCAGCCAAAGCATCATGGGGGCGCTCTATAAAGGCTTCATCGCCAGCGCCGTGATTGCCGCCGTCCTGATCGGCGGCGTGGTTTCCCTGCTGGTCGGCTGGGATACCGGCTATGACATGGCCGGGCGCATGGTGACGGGCACCGACCTCTACTTCAGCGCCTTGACCGGCTTGGCCGTGACCGGGCTGATCATCTGGATCACCGAATATTACACCGGCACCGATTACCGTCCGGTTCAAAGCGTCGCCAAGGCCTCCACCACTGGACATGGCACCAATGTCATCCAGGGGCTGGCCGTTTCGATGGAAGCCACGGCGCTTCCGGTTCTGGTGATTTGCGGCGGCATCATTATCAGCTATCTGAGCGCCGGACTTTTCGGGTTGGCCATTGCCGCCACCACCATGCTGGCGCTTGCCGGGATCGTCGTTGCCCTGGACGCTTTCGGGCCGGTCACCGACAACGCCGGCGGCATTGCCGAAATGGCGGAACTGCCCGAAGACGTGCGCAAGACCACGGATGCGCTCGACGCTGTGGGGAACACCACCAAGGCGGTGACCAAGGGGTATGCCATCGGCTCGGCCGGTCTGGCGGCGCTGGTTCTGTTTGCCGCTTATACCGAAGACCTTTCGCATTATTTCCCGAAATTGACCGTGACCTTCAACCTTCAGGATCCGTTCGTTGTCATCGGTCTGTTTATCGGCGGCCTGCTGCCGTTCCTATTCGGGTCCATGGGGATGATGGCGGTCGGCCGCGCCGGTGGCCAGGTTGTCGTCGAGGTGCGCCGGCAATTCAAGGAAATCCCCGGCATCATGGAAGGCACCGGTAAACCGGATTATGCCGCCTGCGTCGATCTGCTGACCAAAACGGCGATTAAGGAAATGATCATTCCGTCGATGTTGCCGGTCTTCGCCCCGGTCATCATGTATTTCGCCATTAACGCCATCGCCGGTCAGGCGGCGGCGTTCTCGGCGCTGGGCGCGATGTTGTTGGGCACCATCGTTACCGGCCTGTTCGTCGCCATTTCGATGACGTCGGGTGGCGGCGCCTGGGACAACGCCAAGAAGTACATCGAAGACGGCAACTACGGCGGCAAGGGTTCAGACGCCCACCACGCCGCCGTCACCGGCGATACCGTCGGCGATCCCTACAAGGACACCGCCGGCCCGGCCGTCAACCCGATGATCAAGATCATCAACATCGTCGCCATCTTGTTGTTGGCGATCCTGGCATAGGGTAGGGGAGCACAAAAGCCGGCGGAAAACTGCCTACTGGTCTTCATCTTTTTGTTGTTGGCTCTTTTTCTTGTTGGCCTCTTTAAACCGTCCAAGATTGCCGACGAGCTGTTCGATGATGGTCATTTTATTGCCATGGGTCAGGGTTTTACGCTTAATCGGGTTAATAACCTGACCGGCTTCTAATCCTAGGGTATCGACTTTGGCGACTCTGCCGTCCTTGTCAAACTTGACCACCAGGATTTGTCTTTCCGTGACTTTGGGAGCCAAAAAAGCAAAGGTTTCGGTACGTTGGGAAATGTAATACCAGGTATCGCTACCGAAAGGGGTTATGCTTGACGGGGATCCGAGGATAGCCGCCACCTCGTCGCGGGATTGTTCGCCAGGCGCGATTTCAACCACCCGTTCAGGATCAAGCAGATTTCCCCGTAAATCCAGGCGGCTTTCACAGGCGGTGAGCCCCAAAACCACAACACCCGCGGCCAGGGTAAAAGAAAGGCGTTTCGAATTGAAAAACTTGGGCTTTTGCACCGCTACCCATCCTTGCCGTGTCGGCGGGAGACGCTGTCCCACTCGCCAGCGGCGATTATTCCAGCGACAAGGGGAACCTGCACCCAAGTCTGTCTCATGTCAATTGCGACCTTAATCAACAACCCCAACGGCGTTTCCGTTAGCGGCCTAAGGGCCCCCGGCAAAAAACAGATTAGATGATGAAATTATTCGATTTTTTCAGCACCAAGGATTTCGGTGAGAATACCCGGAAAATTTACGCGGCGGTGGTCAGCCAGGCCCGTCATCCGGATTTTTATCTTGATTTCGGCGTTCCCGATACGCCGGACGGTCGTTTTGATATGATTCTGGTGCATGCGTTCCTGGTGCTGAGAAGGCTCAAGCGCGACCACGATAAAACCGCCGAGTTAAGCCAAGAGGTGTTCGACCTGATGTTTGCCGACGTAGACCAAAACCTGCGGGAAATGGGAATCGGTGATATGGGCGTGGGAAAGCGCGTTAAGGCCATGGCCGAAGGCTTTTACGGGCGTGTGGAAGCCTATGAAAATGGCCTCGCCGATGATGGAACGGCGCTTGGCGAAGCCTTGGAGCGCAACTTGTACCGAAAAACCTCTCCGTCCGCCGCCCAGACAGCGGCCATTGCCGAATACATCCGCGACCAGGCACGCCATCTTGATACCATCGACATCGACAGCCTGGCCGCCGGAAATCTGGAATTCGGACCGCCGCCGGCGCGCCTGGAGGAGGCGGAATGATTTCGCCAGTAGAAATCGAATTTTCCCGACCCGTTTCGCCGGAAGCCATTGGCGAGCAAGGGCGAACCATGAGCATCGAAGCCGATCGGGATGAATGCGCCCGGCTGGCCGAACGGCTGGGCCTCAACAGCCTGGAAAGCCTCAGTGCCGAGATTGGCCTGACGCCGCAAAAGAAGGGCCGGTTCATCCACCTGGAAGGCCGCTTGCAAGCCGATATTCAGCAAACCTGCGTGGTTACCCTGGAGCCCATCGAAACCCATATCGAGGCTTCAATTGAACGTTTATATGACACCACGATGGAAACGCTAAGCGATAGCGATGCCGTCAAGGAAAGTGATAATTTCGATGTCGAGATCGATTCCGAGGACGACCCCCGGGAGGCGTTGATGGAGGGTCAAATCGACATCGGCGAGGCGATCACCGAACAATTGGCCCTTGAGATCAACCCATTCCCCCGCAAACCGGGAATTTCGTTTGCCGAGTATTCATCCGGAACCGAAGACGGGAGCGCTGATGGGGCAGAAAATACCGTATCCGGCGCCGGGCCGTTCTCAGGCTTGGCGGCGTTGAAGAAAAAACTTAAAAAATGAGGTTTTTATTAATCGCAAGTTTCTTGCCCCTGAGGGGTTAATCGGTGTAAGTAAACCCGCGCCGAGGATGGGCGCGCCAAGTAGAGGTATCTTAAGGTGGCAGTTCCGAAGAAAAAAATTTCCACGTCGCGGCGCAACATGCGTCGTTCTCACGATTCTTTGCCGTCCTCGGTGCACGAGGAATGCCCTAATTGTGGTGAGCTGAAACGGCCCCATCACGTCTGTGAGGCTTGTGGTCAATACAAAGGCCGTGACGTCGTCGAAGCGGAAGACGCCGCCTGAAATAATTGGCGGGGCACATGCCTAATCCCATATATAGGCCCAAAGGAAGGGCACAGTGACAGAGCCCCTGACACTTTCCATTGACGCCATGGGCGGCGACAACGCGCCTAACATGGTTGTCGAAGGTATTGAGGCTTCACTCTCCCACTTGTCGGAGATGAAGTTTCTGCTGTATGGCGATGAAGCGAAATTGGCGCCTTTGCTCGAAAGTCACCCGCGGGCGGCAGCGGTGGCGGAAATCCGCCACACCGACGAAGCCATCAGCAACGATCAAAAAGCCAGCTCCGCGCTCCGGGCCGGCCGGAATTCGTCGATGCGCCTGGCCATCGATGCCGTCAAGTCCGGAGAGGCCGCCGGCGTGATTTCAGCGGGAAACACCGGGGCGCTCATGGCCATGGCCAAATTCGTGCTCAAGACCCTGCCCGGGATTGACCGGCCGGCCATCGCCACCTATTACCCGACCCAACGCGGTGATAGCGTCATGCTCGACCTGGGCGCCAATGTCGACTGCGACGCCGACAATCTGGTCCAATTTGCGGTGATGGGAGAGGTCTTCGCCCGCAATGTCCTCGGCCTTGAAAATCCGACCATCGGAATTCTCAATGTCGGCGCCGAAAACCTGAAAGGCAACGAAGCGGTGAGAGAGGCGGCGGCGGCGCTCCAGGAAACGCCGTTGCCGATCAAGTTCCACGGCTTCGTCGAAGGCGACGATATCGGCGCCGGAACCGTGGATGTCGTGGTCACCGACGGCTTCACCGGGAATATCGCCCTTAAGACCGCCGAGGGCACCGCCAAGCTGTTCGGCAATTTTCTCAAGCAGGCCCTTAGTCAATCCTTGATGTCTAAAATGGGCGCCTTGCTGGCGGGAAGCGCCCTGAAGAAATTTAAGATGAAGGTCGATCCACGCCGCTACAACGGCGCCATGTTCCTTGGACTCAACGGGATTTGCATCAAAAGCCACGGCGGAACCGACGCCTTGGGCTTCGCCAATGCCATTCACGTTGCCGAAGAACTGATTACCCATTCCTTCAATGATAGGATAAAAGAAGACTACGCTCAGCTATCGGGCAACGCACCAACCCAGGAAAAGGCCGCAGACAGCGAATGATGAAACGAACTGAAATTATCGGCTGCGGATCCTATCTGCCCGAACGCGTGGTCACCAACGCCGAGCTTTCGGAAAAGCTCGACACCACCGACGAGTGGATCGTGACGCGCACCGGCATCCGCCAACGGTATCTGGCGGCGGATGGCGAGTTAACCTCGGACCTGGCGCTGAAGGCCGCCGAACGCGCACTGGAAAACGCCAATATCCCAGCCTCTGAGGTCGATATGGTGGTGCTAGCGACGGCGACTCCGGATAACACCTTTCCAGCGACGGCGACAAAGGTGCAACACCGTTTGGGTATGATCAACGGAGCCGCCTTCGACATCCAGGCCGTTTGCTCGGGCTTTGTCTACGGGATGGCGGTCGCCGACAATTTCATCAAAACCGGCCAGTGCAAGACCGTCGTGCTGATCGGCGCCGAGACGTTTTCCCGTATCCTAGATTGGGAAGATCGTTCGACCTGTGTGCTGTTCGGCGATGGCGCCGGCGCAGTCGTGTTGCGTGCCGCCCAAGACGATCCCGACGCCAACCTGGGGGAAACCGGACACAACCGTGGTTCCGGCATCCTATCAACCCATTTGCATTCGGACGGTGCCACCAATGATCTGCTTTATGTGGATGGCGGGCCGTCTTCGACCCAGACCGTCGGTCATCTCAGGATGAACGGTCGAGAGGTTTTCCGCCATGCCGTCAACAATTTTACGTCTGTTGTTGAAGAAGCTCTCGAAGCCAACGGCTTAAGCGCCGATGACATTGACTGGGTTGTTCCCCATCAGGCCAACAAACGCATTCTCGACGGCACCCGGCGAAAGCTGGGCCTACCGGCTAATAAAATCGTTATCACCGTCGACCGTCACGCCAATACTTCCGCCGCATCCATTCCCCTGGCCCTGGATGAGGCCGTCAGCGACGGTCGTATTAAAAAAGGCGAATTGGTATTGATGCTGGCCATGGGCGGCGGCCTAACCTGGGGTGCCGGTCTGGTGCGAATGTGAAGGAAAGGGGAATTCCCCCAACCCTTTGTTATTGACGGATTAATCCCATCACGATACGCTCTTGGCTCAATATCTAATTGGGGGTTCCTAGGGCATGTCAGGGAAAACGGTAACGCGGGCACAATTGGGTGAGGCCGTCTATCAGGAAGTCGGCCTGTCGAGGAACGAGTCCGCCGAGTTGCTGGAGTCCGTACTCGCGGAAATGTCCTCGGCGCTGGCACGGGGTGAAACCGTCAAGATTTCCTCCTTCGGCAGTTTTTCGGTCCGCCAAAAAGGCCAGCGGATCGGGCGCAACCCGAAAACCGGCGAGGAGGTTCCCATCCTGCCCAGGAAGGTTCTGGTATTCCGCCCCTCGCAAGTCCTGAAAAGCCGGATCAACGAAAGAATGCGTCCCAGCGTTCCGTCCCAGGAATGACGGGCCCGGTATGACGGATACGGGCAAGAGCCCTAATTAGTCGATGGCGTCGTCCTCGAAATCCGCCACAAAATCCGCCGGGGCCTTCAGAACCATCAGCGAAGTCGCTTCCGAGCTGGATTTACCCCAGCATGTTCTCCGCTTCTGGGAAACCAAGTTCAATGCCATCAAGCCGATGAAACGGGGCGGCGGGCGGCGCTATTACCGACCGGACGATGTTGTGCTTCTCAACCGCATTCGCGGGCTCCTTTATGACGACGGCTATACCATCAAGGGCGTGCAGAAACTGTTGCGCGAAGGCGGCGGCAAAATTGGCCCGCCTGCGGCGAAGCAGGCAGAGGAGGCATCTCCAAGTCCCCCCCGGGATTCCAGGGACGCAGACCGGGATATGGCCGAATTGAAAAGCATCATGGCAGAACTGGAAGATATCCGAACCCTGCTCAGGCCCGAGGGATGAAGGCCTTAAATTAAGCCCGCAAGTTGTTGCCGCAAGTCTGGCCCAACAGTATAGTGCGCCGGTTCGGCAGACGTCCCTTGCCGGACATTTGGACGGAGCGTGGCGCAGTCTGGTAGCGCACTACACTGGGGGTGTAGGGGTCGTAGGTTCAAATCCTATCGCTCCGACCAATCAAACCCGCAGGATCCTCAAGGATCTTGCGGGTTTTGCCTTTTCTACTCCTGCACCGATCAACACGAACAGTCGTAGAACAACACGGCTTTGCCCAGATAATCTGGGCAAAATCTGGGCAGTCTGTTCGCCCGCCGTTCCGATTACGGGTGCTAACGCGCCGAGAATTTCATCAACCCTAAACAAAGAAACGCCCGGCATGGCAGCAACCATGTCCGGGCGAAAGGATCTTAATACGATGAGCAAATCATACTCCAAAGACCGCGATGAAACAAACAGGGCCTTTCAAGAAATGATGCAGCGTGTTGACGCGACGGCGTTAGCGGCGATGCAGGGGCTTTTGATTAAAGGCACTGCACACCTAAGCGGCAAATGGACCCTTGGTGAAGCCGCCTACAACATCGCGTGGCAGCATGAAGAAGATCGTGCCAACTTTTATCGAGAGCTAATGAGGAAGGAGGCGTCTTGATGCGAAATGACGCCCCCCTGAAATTGTCAGACTACATGACCCCGAAGCCGTATCTCAGGACCGCGATGCTGGAGCCGGAGGGTCTGGATGTTTTCTCAGTTGATGAGAACTTCGATGCCGCTGAACTCTCGTCCCGACCTTGGCATAAGTGTGGTATTCTGAGGGGAGGTCATGACGCTACTCCAATAGCTGTTGTGGCTCAGACCCGTCACGATGTTAGCGCACCTTGGCGGGTCGCTTGCAATATAGCACCTTCATGTACGGAAAACGAATGATTATCGAACCATCAAATGGCCACCCGGAAAGGCGCGGTTTCCTTGGTGGTCAGGGGCGGAAAGCCTTGGGGGTTTTCCGAACCACCCGCATTCACTCCCGGTATATCCCTCCGCTCAGTCGTATACCGGGGGATTGATATTCGCACACCAATGGCGTCTGAGGATCGCTGGATAGCGAAGGCGGGGGGTGGGGGGCCAAGAAGATGGAAGCGAGGGGGCGGGGGTTATAAGTAGAGGGGCCGTGAGGCTCCTTGGGTATAAAATATTAAAATTAAAAACGGGCAGTTCGCACGTCTATTTCCGCTCTGCTGCCTCGTAAAGTGCGTCATATGCGACGTGCACCACGTCATTGGCTAACTCTGGGTTCATAAGGCTCATGGTGGGACGGTTTCTTTGCTTTTTCGATGCGAATTACAGAGACCGTCAAACGGAAGATTATATGGTCTGCCCAAGGAGATTTCGGCCAAGGGGGTATTTTCATCAATCAGGCAAAATCAACTAATGAAGCCATGCACAAAATGGTGAAGGACTTTTCAAAAACCTTTCCTCCAAAAAAATGAATTGAATCCACATTAGACCACCGACAGCCTCCACAGCATGCAGTAAACAGATCAAAGTTTACCATGAACGAATATATATCGCAGCGGATGGCTGGTAGTAATTCTGCTCTGCCACCAAAAGCATGCATTGCTGATACTGCTTGGACCTTCGTACTCCGTCCGGTATCTATCGAACACTAGATGGAACAACAATAGTGAGCCAATTTAACTCTCACCAACGCGGCGTGTTAATAACGGTCATTGGAGTCCTCATTCTGACTCCCGATGCTCTATTAGTGCGCCTCGTTGAAATGGATCACTGGACTTTATTGTTCTGGCGCACCTTGTTCGCGGGCATCAGCTTTTTTACGCTCAATTCATTCATAGAAAACAGTAGTCCCATCAAAGCAATTAGCGGCCTATTCAAAAATGGTCTGTTTACCACACTCATGTTTGGAGGCAGCAACATATGTTTCGTTATCTCCATTACCCATACTGTCGTAGCCAATACACTTGTGATCTTAGCCTCCATGCCCTTCATTGCTGCCGTTTTGACCGTCGGTCTGATGCGCAAGAATTTGGAACTTAGGACTTGGATAACCATATTTCTCGCAATGGCAGGCATTGCCGTGGTGTTCTGGGGGCGCTTTGGTGATGGAAATACATTCGGTGATATTTTCGCTATTCTCTGCGCCCTGTTTATGGCTGCAGCATTGGTGACCGTAAGCTTAAATCCCAAAATCAATACCACTGCTGCCCTTGGCCTGGGTTCGTTTTTAACTGCCCTTTTCTCTTTGTACATGGGAGCAGATTTAACCGCCCCCTCACCCCGTGACTTTGTTTATCTTTTCCTCAATGGCGGCATCATAATTCCCATAGCCCTGGGACTGATCGCCTACGGGCCAAAGTTGATCTCAGCACCAGAAGTCAGTCTCATCATGTTGCTTGAAACCGTTTTAGGTCCTTATTGGGTATGGCTAGTATTGAGCGAGCGACTACCTCTGCAGACCTTTGTTGGCGGCGCCCTCGTTGTCACCGCGATCTTAGTTAATGCATGGTTGGGATATAAATCTGAAAGATCGACCGCACCCGTTTAACACTCCTCAGCAACCTATAAAAAGGCCACTCTGAGGCTGCCTATCATTATTGGTGCCAACGACACCCTGAGCAGTGAGTAAGGTTACGTCTTTACCGCCGGGATGGCGTCCCATTCCGTCGTATATCTTGGCGACTTGTACGCACTGGCAGAGTGCCAATCTGAGGCTTGCCCCGCAGTGCCGCCCACCGGCCCCGGAGGCCGGAATTAACAACCGCATGCCCCGGCACGGCACGATTACGCCGAGTGCCCTGGATAACGTTTGGGAACAGACTATCGGCGACGAGTTGACCGGTGTCGCGCCGGCCACCGCCGGGCCGGCGATCAACCGGGCCCGCATGGAGTTCATGGAATGCCGTGAAGGCGCCAGCCAGCATTCCTTCGGCGGTGTGCGTAGCTGCCTGGAATTTCGCCACGACGACATGATCGTGATCTGAACATCGATTACTGGAACTCACGGCCAGGAAGCTGACATCTTCACGATCAATTCCGGAACGCCGCCGTCTCATAACCCGACTGCATAAAAGCCGAGAGCGCATGAGCCGCATACGCGGGAAAGACACCGAGCCCGTTTTCTCTGACACCGCCCGACACGGACATTACCGGACGCCGGCGACGGCTAAACGTGCCGAAAATTGTGCCTCCGTCACTTCAATAATTGGTCACTTGACCCAAGCTGGGTAGCAGGCTTTGTTAACGCTCTTGGCAATTAACCTGGATGGATGACTATGACGCACGACTATACCATTGAAATCGAACCGGTTGATATCGAACCCTACAGGGAAGGCAACACCGGAATTCCTTTTATGACCACTTTCGACAGCGGCCGGG
>PVBE010029928.1_pt1 | contig 48421 bp, 44 predicted proteins | sample 1631181 | NCBI WGS metagenome assembly PVBE01 (sample SAMN08397723, study PRJNA350692) | Marine metagenome, whole genome shotgun sequencing project. | isolation source: water | place: Pacific Ocean | collected 2012-04
CAGTGAGAGACTGACAAGGGTAATCAGAAAAACAACTACGATACTTATCAGAAGACTGAGTTTCGCTGACTCCAGCCAGGGGGTCAAAACAACCGCCAGGTTGTCCCCATAGAGGAACGCGAGCCAGCCAGAAACAATCCATGAGCCGAGTGATAACACTTCCCGCAGTAAGCCACGCACCAGTCCCAGGCCCAGTGACAGAATCACTGTAAGCATCAGAACAATGTCCAGCCAGGCTACCTGATCCAGGTTTGGCAAGTCGGACAAGCCTGATTACCTCCTGTCGATCGACCGTCTGCCGGCCATGTTCTATGGATAGCGAACAACAAAGGCACGATCGTTGATCACCATCACCACCCTGGCGCGTTGTCTGTCAGCCTCGGCCTGACTTGGATAGGGTCCTATATAAACCCTTGTGGCTCTTCTCCCGGCCAGTTCAGTATTCTCTGTCCTGACATCGAATCCGTTTTCCACGAGCAGACTGAACCGTTTACGAACGTTGCCAGTATCATGGAAAACCCCGACCCTGACCACCCAGCCTGCCGGTTGATCATCCAGTGCAGAGGCTTTCTTTGAAGCGGCCTTTGGATCAGCATTCGCAGGTGCTGGCGCCTTCTCTTTGCTAGTGCCCTGCCCACTTTTCTGGTCTGTCGAGTTCGAATGCTCTGCTTCATTGTTGTTGATGGTGATGCGGGACACGAAAGCCTGCTGAACCTTCGGCAGAATCGCTTGTTGAATTCCTGACGGTGCCGCGACCCTGCGATTGGTCCCGGTCAAAATTTGCGGGAGTACAATAATTCCAATCAGCACAAGCACCGCTGCACCAACCAACCTGTGCTTAAGAACGAAAGCTTGATCGGAAGACTCAGCCATTCAAGCCTTGGCGGGGTTCTGATTCAGTATCCGAAAGTATAGCACCGACCAATAGAAATGATCCGAACACGATCAACCGCTCGCCTGGCTTCGCCCGAGACAACCCGCCACGATAAGCAGCGATCACATCGGGGTAACTCAGTATTGATCCCGACGCGTGCGTTGCAACGACGTTCAGCAATTCCACCATCGGCATCGCTCTTTCCCCATCGAGTTCTGCCAGATGCCAGCTGTCGACGATGGGGCCCATCGTTTCGACAACCGAGACGGCATCTTTGTCCATTAGCATTGAAAATACCGCGTGAGTACGAGTTGCTACTGGACGCTGGGTAAGGAACGCGAGAAGATTTGCAACAGCCGCCGGGTTGTGCGCCACATCTAGGACCTGTTCAACCGCACCACCCAAAACCTGAATCCGGCCACCCAAAACTACTCGGGTCAGGCCGGAGTGGATGCTTTTTGCTAGAACCGAAGGACCCACCTGCATCGACTCGACGACAGCAAGCGCGCCAGCTGCGTGGTGTACGGCCAGAGGCCCGGAGATGCTCGGCAATGGCAAATGCCTGTAGGATCGAGCACTAGCCCAGGACTCAGGATTGGCTTCCCAACACCATAGCTGATTTCCAGATGAGAACGTGTAGTCCAGACCGACCCGTCGCAAGCGACAATCCAACAATAACGAGCGATCCAGAACTGAACACGGCGGGGCCGGGTCGTTGACCACAACTCGGCCCCGGTACCGCATGATGCCTGCTTTTTCGTATCCAATCTTCTCGCGGCTGGTACCGAGCCAGGCTTCGTGATCCAATGCGATAGACGTGATACAGGCGATATCCGGGGTAATCGCATTAACGGCATCTGCTCGGCCTCCCAACCCGATTTCAAGCAGTGCGAGTTGCACTTGACTGGCCTGAAACAGGCTGAGTGCCACCAGAGTGCTGTATTCAAAGTAAGTCAGAGATATCCCCGATCGAGCTTTTTCGACTTTCTCAAACGCTCTCAACAGATGCACTTCGCCGGCATCTTTGCCATCAATTCTGAATCGCTCACAGTAATTGACAAGGTGAGGCGAGGTATATGCACCAACCCGAAATCCGGCCTCACGGTAAATCGATTCCAACACCGCGATCGTAGATCCCTTGCCATTGGTCCCGCCGACTGTGATTACCCAGCGAGGGCGAACGAAGGACATTCGGTGCAAGACACGACGAACCCGATCGAGTTGCAGGTCCATAGTGCGACGATGAATTGACTGGATGAAGTCAAGCCAGTCTTCGAGAGTTCGGTCACCTTGTGGCAAATCTTGCCCTTGAATCTATGAGTCGGGAAAGCCGTCAGATCCGCCAACAGAATGGTCAGTATTATGGAGAGAAAAGCAACTCACCATCCACCTGCCGGACCGATTCGGTACCCAGCGTAGCCAGAAGACTTGCGATGGTGCCGGCAAGATATCGACGTTCAACGACCATATCAATTGCACCGTGTTCAAGTAGGAACTCTGCCCGCTGAAATCCTTCCGGAAGCGTCTCGCGAACGGTCTGCTCAATGACCCTTGGACCCGCAAAACCAATCAGCGCCTTAGGTTCTGCTATGATGATATCCCCAAGCATCGCGATGCTGGCAGACACCCCGCCCATTGTTGGATCTGTCAAGACTGAGACATAGGGTAGGCGTGCAGCCCGAAGTCGATTCAGCGACGCAGTCGTCTTGCCCATCTGCATGAGCGAGAACAATGCCTCCTGCATCCGCGCGCCACCGCTGGCGCTGAAACAGATAAATGGCGACCTAATCTCAAGCGCCTTCTCAACACCCAGCACGAAACGCTCACCCACGACGGAGCCCATAGACCCTCCCATGTACCGAAATTCAAATGCAGCCGCTACGACAGGCATTCCCTTAATACCGCCCTGGGCGACAAGTAATGCTTCGTTCTCACGACTGGATTTCTGGGCCTCATTTAATCTCTCTCGATAACGCTTGGTGTCCCGGAACCGGAGAGCGTCAATCGGCTGCAACTCGGATCCGATCTCGAAGAATTCTCCCTCGTCAAATACACTTTTGAGTCGGGAACGCGCGCCCAAGCGCATGTGGTGACCACACTTAGGGCACACTTGTTGATTCCGTTCCAGCTCGGCGCCATACAGAACCGCATTGCAAGCTTCACACTTGTGCCACAACCCTTCTGGCACGCTGCGCTTACCCAGTCCGGCTCGGGCCTTTACCTTGGGTGGAATCAGGCGCTCAAACCAGTTCATTGACTGTTCACCCGGCACTACCGTGCGATGAGCACCTGTCATGGTCCGCAACCGCACAGCATAGCGCCCTGATCTTATCGTGGTCTTTGATACCCGGGCGTTTTTCCACACCACTGGCTACATCCACCGCAAAAGCACCAGACCTTTGGATGGCTGTAGAGACATTGTCTGCGTTTAGTCCGCCAGCAATAATCACTGATTTGGTTTCGCAGCCCCGCGCTCTTTCCCACGGAAACACTGTCCCGGTGCCACCAGGACGATTGATCTCATAGGCATCCAATAACAGACCCTGAGCATGGGGATAGCGGTTTGCGTATTCACCAGGGTCTGCATCATCAGACATGCGGAGTGCCTTGATGTAGGGGACAGGAAACACTTTACAAAATTCATCGCTTTCCTCACCGTGAAACTGGAGCAGACTCACTCGGACCTTCCTGAGGACTGACCTGACCTGATCCTCATTGGGGTCAACAAACACGGCGACGATTGTTGTGAATACGGGCACAGCCGCGGCGATGATTTCAGCTGTACTCATGTCAACTGCACGCGGGCTCTGTGCATAAAAGATCAGGCCGATCGCGTCAGCGCCCGACGCAACGGCCGCTACCGCATCCTCAGGCCGGGTCATCCCACAAATCTTTATCTTGGTTCGCACCGTCTCTGCTCAGGTGGCACCCACAGGAGGGGATCTGGTAGTCCAATGCGGGTGGAACGTTTCATTCTCAATTATCCAATTTTACCAAAACCGGCATGGCGGTGGAGACGGTGGCAGCTCGAATTCGACCGGATAGGCCACATCACGAAGGTAAAGTCCGTCGGGACGCGCTGTCACACCGCCAAGTTTCCGGTCTCGGGAGTTCAGAACCTCCCTGGCCCATTCCGGCTCCGCTTCCCCTGCACCAATCGCCGACAGTACCCCAACGATATTTCTAACCATATGATGGAGGAACCCATCGGCATCAATATCGATCCAAACCCACTCCCCTCGACGTTGAATATCCAACTCATTGATCACCCGAATGGGCTGTTTGGCCTGACACGACGCTGCCCTGTAGGCATTAAAGTCGTGACGACCCAGAAGATAACAACAGGCCGCCCTCATGCGATCGATGTCCAACGGCCGATGATCCCAGGTAACCCGGGATTTCAAAAAGGTTGGCCTTGCCTTACGGTTTAAGACCACATACCGGTAGGCCCTGGAAACAGCCGAGAATCGGGCGTGAAAAGATAGTGGTACCGGGTTAACCCAAACCGCGACGACAGACCGGTCCAGACAGGTATTGGTTCCTCGGAGCCAGGCATATCCGGAACGAAGACGAGTCGTCTCAAAGTGGACCACCTGCCCAGTTGCGTGGACGCCAGTGTCCGTTCGGCCAGCCGTCACGACCCGAATCGACTCGTCTGCCACTTTGCTGAGCGCGGTCTCCAGCGCCGCCTGAACGGTCTTTGTGTCCTTCTGAACTTGCCAGCCATGGAACGCACTGCCGTCATATTCGACACACATCGCCAGGCGGGTCAAACCAGACTTTCTCAGGCCTTGGTCCGCTCTATCGAGTCTCGATTGCATTTAAATCCTACCAGAGTCGCCGTGTCAGTGTCCCAGTAGATTCTATATCTAAGGTCATGCTCAGGGCAGACATACGAAACTTCCAATATCGCAGAACGTTGAAAATCCTATCCAAGTTTTTCCAAAACCCTGGATAGACCCTGGGCTGATAAACTAAAGGCCACAACGACCAAGCGGGATCAGACATAGGCAGTATTAATGGCAAACAACGCCAAAAAGTTAGAATCCTATCGCAGCGGCCCAGACGATACCGGTCACTTTGGCATCTACGGAGGCCGATTCGTTGCAGAAACATTGATGCCGCTCGTTCTGGAGGTGGAGAAAGCCTACAAAAAAGCTAGCCGCGATCCAGAGTTTCAGCAGGAATTTAACTTCTACGCAGAACATTATATCGGCAGACCAAGCCCTCTTTACTTTGCACAAAGTCTCACAAGTGAACTGGGCGGCGCCCGGATCTATTTCAAGCGGGACGAACTGAACCACACCGGGGCACACAAGATAAACAACACCCTCGGACAGATCTTACTGGCCCGACGTATGGGGAAAAAGCGGATCATCGCTGAAACCGGTGCTGGTCAGCACGGTGTTGCTACGGCCACCGTCTGTGCTCTTTTCGACCTGCCCTGTGTCGTCTATATGGGATCTACCGATATTGAACGACAAGCACCTAATGTCTTTCGGATGAAACTTCTTGGGGCCGAAGTGATTCCCGTTGACAGTGGCACTGCCACCCTAAAAGACGCCATGAACGAAGCCCTTCGAGATTGGGTCGCCAACGTAGAAGACACTTTCTACATCATAGGGACCGTCGCCGGCCCGCACCCATACCCGGCCATGGTCAGGGATTTTCAGAGCGTCATCGGACAGGAAACCCGTGAACAGATCCTTAAAGCTGAAAACCGGCTACCCGACGTGCTGGTCGCCTGCATTGGCGGTGGATCCAACGCAATGGGGCTCTTTCACCCATTCCTGGACGACGACGTGCGTATTATTGGCGTCGAGGCTGGCGGACTAGGCGTACAAACCCCCAAGCACGCTGCTTCTCTGACAGGAGGGCAACCAGGTGTGCTACACGGAAACCGTACCTATCTCCTGCAGAATTCAGATGGCCAAATCACCGACGCACACTCAATATCGGCTGGACTGGATTATCCTGGAATTGGCCCAGAACACTCCTGGCTCCACGATGTCGGGCGAGTCGAGTACGTTTCTATTACCGACTCTGAAGCACTGGAAGCTTTCCAACTGTGTTGCAGAACCGAAGGGATCATACCTGCACTGGAGCCGGCCCATGCCATCGCCCATGTCCAGAAGATCGCACCCACCCTGGACAAAGACAAAATCCTTATCATGAACATGTGTGGCCGAGGAGACAAAGATGTGTTTGCCGTCGCCGACGCCCTCGGGGTTGAGATGTGAGACCGATGAGTTCCGATACCCGGCTCAAACGACGCTTTTCTCAGCTCGAGAACGAAAATCGTGGAGCGCTGATCACTTTCATTACTGCCGGTGACCCGAACTTTGAAACATCGAGCAGATTGCTCGACAGGCTTCCGGCCGCTGGAGCTGACCTGATCGAACTCGGCATGCCCTTTTCGGATCCAATGGCTGATGGGCCTGCTATACAGGCTTCAAGCCAACGCGCACTTCGGGCCGGGATGACGCTGAAACGCACGCTCGAGATGGTCCGCACATTCCGGTCGAACGATCAAGTAACGCCGGTTATCCTGATGGGTTACTTCAACCCGATCTATCGTTACGGCAGTCAGGACTTTGTAAGCGACGCCGTAGCAGCAGGTGTCGATGGGCTCATAATTGTCGACCTACCGGCAGAGGAGGATGATGAACTATGCCATCCCGCTTTGACGGCAGGCCTGCACTGGATCCGACTGGTCACTCCGACCACGGACGAGAATCGCCTGCCACATGTCCTGAGAAATGCCAGTGGGTTTGTTTACTACGTCTCAATTGCAGGCATTACCGGAACTCGGTCCGCAAAGCATGAGGTTGTCAGGCAAGCGATTGAACGACTTCGCCGGTCCACTGAATTGCCCCTGGCGGTCGGTTTTGGTATCAAATCAGCCACACAAGTAAACAAAATCGTACAGTTCGCAGATGCCGCGGTTGTGGGCTCGGCACTGGTCAACGAAATCGCCAACAACCTGGACTCGAGTGGGACTGTGCTGCCCGGGCTATGTGACAACGTGATCAAGGTCATCGAAGATCTCGCCGCGGGCACGACACGTCATGGAGTTGGATAGGCTACGCTGGGTACGCCAGCCCACCGGTCAGCTAGCGTCAATCAGTATCTGCCAGCAAATTCGCCATCAGCGACTCTGCCTCTTCTCTCTCGCTCGGCGTACCTAACTGTTTGACCTCCTCGAGTAGGGTTCTTGCTGCTGCCGCATCACCCATCTCGATGTAGGCTCGGGCGAGATCTAGGCGGGTACCAACATCAGTATCGGACGCCTGTTCTAAGGGGTCCACATCGGTGGGCTCATCCTCCAGAACCGTTTCGCTCTCTTGTGCTTGTGACAACTCGCCCTCCGGTTCTAGAATGAATTCTATTCCGTCATCGATCGGGTCCGCCGCCGGTGTTTCCTCAAGATCCTCAGACTGATTGGGTTCCGGTTTCGGAGTTTCTTCCGGCTCACTCAGGTCGAATTCAATATCCTGGAGTTCGTCCTGCGGGGCAGATTCCTCAGCGACCTCAGCCCCTCCCTCACTGACAGGATCAAATGCGATTTCCTGGATTTCATCTTGCGGGACAGTATCTTTAGCAGGTGGAGTCCCACCGTCACTGATAGTATCGAATGTGATTTCCTGGACCTCGCTCTGAGTTGCAGAATCTCCTGGAGTCTCGGGCGCACTATCAGCAATAGTGTCATCCTGGAGTTTAGCGTTATCAGGAGCGACTTCCCTCGCCATCCGCACGATCTGAGCCCATTCCGCCGACCCATGATCGATTTGCGTCCCAAGCATTTCAGCCATAGACGTGAATCCCTCTACATTCCCCTGGGCTTGAAAAACCTCGAGTAACTTGATCTTTAGCTCCAGCCGATCTGGGGACCCACGGATCGCATCGGTGAGAACCTGTTCTGCCTGATCGTTTCGACCATATGCCAGGTAGATTTCCGACTCAGCAATTGGGTCGACTTCATCAGATTGAACAGAAACACCCTGCGCTGTCTCGGCTTCCGTGACGAAACCTGATCCGATGCTCATCGCAGGTTGGGCCTCAATCTCTTCATGAGTATCTGGCGGAACGACCAAACTTTCAGGCATTGCAACACTTTCAGATCGCTCAAGGTTTGCAGACCCCGAATCATCAGCAGCGCTATGATCAAGCTCATCATCGAAGTCGTCTTCGAAGTCGTCTTCGAAGTCATCTTCGCTGATCCGCCGACGACGCACGACCAGAAGAAGCAACCCGAGCAATAAGGTTAGGCCGGCACCATAGGTAACCATTTGCCGGCTGCCTTGTGGCACAAACTTGCCCAAGTCCCACCAGTTCTGTTCCTTTTCTGCCAACGATACGGGGATTTGATCCCTAGTCTGTTTTACCGTAGTTACTTCGGCCGCGGGTTCAGACGCTTTGGTAGCAACACTCTCAGGGTCCTCGTCTGCCTTTTCGATACTCGACCCCGAATCTAGGTTAGCCACAACCGTTTGATCCGGCACTGTCGATTTTGCTTCAGTAGCACTGCCTTGATTCGAGTCGGTCTTCTTGCCTGTACCGTCAGACTGCTTGGCATCGACGTCTGCCGTACTGCTCGTGGCTTGATCCACGCTAGGTGTTGTAACTGGCTGGTCCGACGCGCCCTGAGAAGACGCTCCCTTGGCCGGCAATTCGGCTTCATCGGAAGCTTGGGTCCTGGTTTTACTGTCAATCTCTTGACCAGAGGAATCCAACTTTCTGTCAGAACCTGCTGTTTGCGCCTGCCCACTCGCCTGCTGCTGTGCTAAGGCGAGGGCCTCATCCTGTATGGCGATCAACCGAGCTGACTTTTCAATTTGCTCGGCCAGCAGTGTGATCTGCCTCAACAGCTTCTCATTTTCAAGCTCCTTGGACGCCAGAGACTCTTCCAGTAACACCAGTTTCTCTCCCAACCCCTCCGGGGACGAAACCTGATCCGCCTTAATGCTGACACCCGACGAGCTATCGTCGATTGATACAGTCTGGGCCAATCTTGATGTTTCACTCTCGCGCTCTGGCTGAACAATACGCAACACATAATTACCCGTCACACTCGCTTTCGGTAATCCGGCAACTGGTTCTGTTGAGGTCTCGTCAATTTCTATCGAGACTGTCGGCTCAGCAGCGGTAACCTCTTTTTCAGTCTCCACGGTTTTCTCAGCCTCTTCTGAGGCTTGCTTAGCGAGAGTCTCGTCGTCTATCTCGGTTTCCTTTTCTCCGGCCAGAAAGGACACCCACAACCGTTCGCCTGACTTTGCGACGCCCTCTTCTACATCATCGTGATAAGCAATCCACTCCGAAAGTTGTCGAGAATATTCTTCCTTGGCAAGAATCTTCGATATTCGGTGCATGGATTTTGTTGAGGGAATCTTCAAAGAAGCACCTTCTCGTAGAAGATTCATATTGCCCCGTATGAAGGCCTCGGGATTCGCATGTATCAGCGCAAACATCCTTTGATAGATGCTCGTACTCTTACCGGCTTCGATATCGGCTGCGATACCCATCAAAGTCTCACCACTGCGTACTGGGCCGTAAGTCTCACCGGGTCTTAGTACCTGCTTATCAATAACAGCTCTTGGAGGTTCTATCGGCTGACCAGCGACAGTATGGTAACCAGGCGGATCAAGTAAGGCAGTGTACTCGCGAATGATTTTGCCCCCCGACCATTCGATTGCCACCAGGAAATGTAAAAACGGGACCCTGATCGGCTCATTGGAAAGAACACGTATCCATGGACCGGTCTCCCCTTCAACGACATCAAAGGTCAGTCCCCGCAAGACGGGGTCGGCGATAATACCCGCGCGTTTGAAATCAGATTGTGATGCGAGACCGATCTTGAGAGCCTTGAGAACATCGGCCTCGATCGAACTGATTGAAATCTCAGCATCGAATTGTTCATTTAATGCAGAGTTAACAACCAGCCGTCCCAATCCAATAGCCGATAAATCAGCAGAAAACCCCAGGATCACAATCCACAGCAGGGTTCTGATCATCCGGCTTAAACACATTTTCACGTTGTTACTTTTCCTATCCAAGCCCTGACTTTAGCAAACCAACGGTCAACTCCGTCAACTGGCTCATTCTTTATCTGTAGGAAACAAGATCTCAGCAATCTGGATACTGTTCAGAGCTGCCCCTTTGCGAATATTATCCGAAACCACCCACAGATTGATGCCCCGCTCGCAAGATATATCCTCACGTATGCGCCCGACAAACACCGCATCTTCATCGACTCCTTCTGTAACCGGTGTCGGATAGCCACCGGGTTTCCGATCATCTACCAGAGTGACCCCAGGAGCCTCCAGAAGAACTTGCCGAACCTTCTCAACGGTAATTTTGTCACGAGTCTCTATATGGACGGCCTCCGAATGGCCATAAAACACAGGTACCCTTACGCACGTCGGGTTCACCATGATCAAGTCATCCTCAAGAATCTTCCTGGTCTCCCAGACCATTTTCATCTCTTCGCGCGTATATCCATTATCCTGAAACGAATCGATCTCGGGTAACACGTTGAATGCAATCTGCTTTGGCATTACTACGCTCGAAACTGGATTGCCATTAAGCAATTGGGCAGTCTGGCGTCCAAGTTCTTCGACCGCTCTTTTGCCTGCGCCGGAGACGGCTTGGTAAGTCGCCACATTAATTCGTGTAATCCCAACAGCATCGTAGATTGGTTTGAGTGCAACCACCATCTGTATCGTTGAACAATTAGGATTTGCAACGATCCCGCTTTGTGACTCTAACGCGTGTGCGTTGACTTCTGGCACAACCAGCGGGACATCAGGATCGTTCCGAAAGTGCGATGTATTGTCGACTACGACACATCCCTGTGCTGCAGCCCGGGGCGCATGAACCGCCGACACGCTACCGCCGGCGGAAAACAAGCCGAGTGCGACTTTTGAAAAGTCAAACTCCTCAAGACAACCGACCCGAATCGGCCGGCCACGAAACGAAAGAACCGTGCCAATAGATCGTTCGCTCGCCAATGGATACAGTTCACCCACCGGGAATTGTCGCTGTTCAAGGATTCGAATCATCACCTCCCCGACAGCGCCGGTCGCGCCAACGACTGCTACATCAATACTTTTTGACAAGAGATCGATTACTCCAGGACAGGTTTCCGATCCGGGCACCCTTGGGCGCCCCGTTCGGGGGCGATCAAGTTATGTCTTCAAACAGCCATGGCATCGACCGCCGTCGCTGGGATTCGAAGGCCGCGATTTCATCTTCTCGCTTCAAAGTCAGATCAATATCATCAAAGCCATTCAGGAGACAGTATTTCCTGAACGATTCAACCTCAAAAGGATATCTCCGATCGTCTGGTCGGGTCACCGTTTGCTTTTCCAGATCGACCTCCAGCAGGTAACCAGGCTCACTGAATACCTCCTGGAACAACACATCGACGCTGTTTTCCTCCAACACGATTGGCAGCAGCCCATTCTTGAAGCAGTTGTTAAAAAAAATGTCTGCATAACTTGGGGCGATTATCACTTTGATACCATAATCGCGCAGTGCCCACACAGCATGCTCACGGGACGAGCCACAACCAAAATTCGTTCGCGACAGGAGTATCTCTGCACCGGTATATCGCTTCTCGTTCAGCACAAAGTCTTTGTTGATTCGTCGATTACTGTGTTCCTGACCCGGTTCGCCGTGATCCAGGTAACGCCACTCATCGAACAGGTTCGCGCCAAAACCGAATTTTACAACTGACTTCAAGTACTGCTTCGGGATGATTGCATCGGTGTCAACATTGGCACGGTCGATCGGCAAGACCACACCCCGGATTTGAGTAAAAGGTTTCATCATTCAAGCCTCAAGATCCGAGGGGTCAGCAAAATGTCCGCAGACCGCTGCTGCTGCTGCAAGTGCAGGCGACACCAGATGCGTTCGACCGCCATGTCCCTGTCGACCCTCAAAGTTGCGGTTAGACGTTGACGCACACCGTTCACCTGGTTCCAAGCGATCCGCGTTCATCGCAAGGCACATCGAACATCCGGGCTCACGCCATTCAAATCCCGCATCGAGAAATATCTGGTGGAGCCCCTCGGACTCTGCCTGCCGTTTGACCGGGCCAGACCCCGGTACCACTATAGCCTGCGTGATGTTCGCGGCAACCCGCTTCCCGTGAGCCACTTCAGCGGCTGCGCGCAAGTCTTCGATTCGACCGTTCGTGCAAGATCCGATAAATACCTTGTCGAGGGTGATCTCCTTGACCGGCGTGCCGGCTTTAAGATCCATATATTCAAGCGCCTTGATCCAGCCTTGCCTACGCGTTTCGTCCGTCTGTTTTTCCGGCTCCGGCACAGCCCCATCGATATCCGAGACCATCTCAGGTGACGTTCCCCAGGTCACCTGAGGTCGAATTGACGGCGCATCCAGTACTATTTCGGTATCGAAAGCAGCATCGGAGTCAGAAACGAAATCACGCCAGACACGCTCTGCAATCTCCAAATGCTCACCGTGCGGAGCATAAGTCCGACCCTTGAGGTAGTCGATAGTCGTATCGTCGACGGCAACGATCCCGGCCCGGGCACCTCCCTCAATTGCCATATTACACAGGGTCATTCGCCCCTCCATTGACAACCGCCGGACAGCACTGCCGTCGAACTCAATGGCGCAGCCTGTTCCTCCCGATGTTCCAATTCTACGGATTACCGCTAGGATCATATCCTTCGCGGTCACCCCACTCTGTAGATCTCCATCAATGGAAACCCGCATGTTCCGCATCTTTTTTGAAATCAGACACTGTGTAGCCAGCACATGCTCCACTTCTGATGTTCCGATTCCAAATGACAACGCACCGAACGCCCCATGTGTTGCCGTATGAGAATCACCACAGACGATGGTCATTCCAGGCTGGGTTGCGCCCTGCTCAGGACCAATCACGTGGACAATCCCTTGCCTTGGATCATTCATGTCGTATTCGGTAATTCCGAATTCCCGACAGTTCTGATCCAGCGTCTCGACCTGTAAATTAGAGACAGGATCACTGATCCCACCAGCCCGATCCGTGGTCGGCACGTTGTGATCCGCGACAGCGAGATTGGCACCCGCTCTTCTTGGCCTCCGACCGGCTTCTTTCAGGCCAGCAAACGCCTGCGGCGAGGTCACCTCATGCAGCAAGTGCCGATCGATATAGATGAGCGACGTACCGTCATCTTCTTCCCGAACAACGTGGCTCTCCCACAACTTGTCGTACAGGGTTTTACCAGGCATAGCGCGAGCATCCAGATCAAAAAACCGACCGGAAAGTGTAGCACATCGTTTTCTGAGGGCCCCGCAATGCGGGCCGAACATTCTCGCCAGCCTCTACTAAGATTCCACCACCTCCATGCTAAGCTTCTCCCAACCCATGGGAACACGATAGATGAGGTGAACAACCTCCGGGCTTCGATATGACTACTTTCATCGAACTGTTCGAAGACATGCAGACCCTATTGGGAGAAGCCTGCCTGCCGCTGGAGTCAGCTGCCAGGCGCCCTAGCGGTTTGATCATGAGTGAGGCCCTCTATCCCGAACTTGCCAAAGCAGTGGCCATGGCTGTGTACCAATCCAACGGCTGCCGGAAAATGCACGATCACGTCAGGCTGTACCAGACACTCGATGCCCTGGGTCGATTGAAACGATCCCTGTCTGAGGATGGCAGGATTGACGTGGGCGGTATGGACTTTCTGGAACAACTGGGTCTTGCGGTTACTGAGATTCTCGGCGACGACCATGATTCTACGGCTGACCGACTGACAACATCGGCAATGGTTTCTTAAAGCGCCTCGTGCAGCAATTCAGGCCATTGCCTACCACCCTTTCGCAACGATAGGGTCCTAGGTCGCGGAAGCTGGAATATCTGGCCCAACCGAAGTCTCCACACCGAGGGCCTTGTGCCGTAAAAAATGATCCATCAGAACCAGAGCAAGCATGGCCTCGGCGATCGGCACGGCCCTTATCCCGACACACGGATCATGCCGCCCGGTCGTTACGACTTCCACCGGGCTACCGTCCAGATCCACTGTCCGACCTGGGATCTGAATGCTGGAGGTGGGCTTTAGTGCGAGCGATGCCCGAATCTCCTGACCCGTTGAAATCCCGCCCAGAATGCCGCCGGCGTTATTGCTGAGAAACCCCTCCGGCGATATTTCGTCCCGATGCTCGGAGCCTGTCTGCTCAACGCTAGAAAACCCCGCCCCCAGCTCGACTCCCTTGACGGCATTAACCGACATCATGGCCTTAGCGATGTCCGCATCGAGGCGATCGAATACCGGCGCGCCAAGGCCCACAGGTACCCCACCGGCTACCACATTCACTCTCGCGCCTATCGAGTCGCCGGCCTTTCGGGTCGACTGTATCAGGTCCTCGAGTTCGGACAGGCAACCGGCGTCCGGGCAAAAAAACGGATTCTGGTCTATCTGATCCCAGTCGAGCCGCTCGATGCGGATCGTACCCATCTGGGCAAGATAGCCCCTTATCCATACCCCGGCCCGATCAGTCAGATACTTACGCGCGATTGCACCGGCGGCAACACGGCAAGCCGTTTCCCGAGCCGAGGACCTTCCACCACCACGGTAGTCACGCAGTCCATATTTACGTAGGTAGGTGTAGTCGGCATGACCCGGGCGAAACTGTTCACGGATTTTCTCGTAATCGCCCGACCGCTGATCTTCGTTTCGGATCAGCAGGCCAATGGGCGTGCCCGTTGTCTGGCCCTGGAAAACACCAGACAGAATCTCGACCTTATCCAGTTCCCGCCGCTGGCTGGTGTGCCTGGACCGACCGGGCCGGCGTCTGTCAAGATCCTGCTGAATGTCGCCGTCATCCAGTGACATTCCCGGCGGGCAACCATCGATCACACAACCGAGCGCCGGCCCGTGGCTCTCCCCGAACGTGGTCACCCTGAACAGGTGCCCAAAACTGTTAGCGGCCATGGTCTATCTCTGCATCAAGTCTTGGGTAATGTGACACCGGTCTGGCCTTGATATTTCCCACTCCTGTCTTTGTACGACACGGCACAGGGCTCACTGGCTTCAAAAAACACTACTTGGGCGACGCCTTCATTGGCATAGATCTTGGCTGGCAACGGTGTGGTGTTCGAAAACTCCAGAGTCACGTAACCTTCCCATTCGGGCTCAAAGGGGGTCACGTTGACGATTATCCCACAGCGGGCATAGGTCGATTTTCCGAGGCAAATTGTCAGCACACTGCGGGGAATTCGGAAGTACTCGACTGTTCGAGCAAGAGCAAATGAATTAGGTGGAATAATGCACACATCACCACAATATTCGACGAAACTGCTCTCATCAAACTGTTTGGGGTCAACGACTGCTGAGTTGATGTTCGTGAATATCTTGAATTCCCTGGAACAACGAATGTCGTAACCATAGCTCGAGGTCCCATAGGAAATAATCCGTTCCGAACCAGAACTTGAGATCTGCGTTGGTTCGAACGGCTCGATCATCTGGTGCTCCAGCGCCATCTTTCGAATCCAGTTGTCTGATTTTATGGACACCGGAGTTCCAGACCTGCCACGTTAGTTGTTCTGGATGACGATCGATGGGAAAACGTCACTGTAATCGCGCTTGCGGGCTGCCAGGCGCCCGGCAGCTTGTCGCGCAATGTCCCGGTAGGCCTGAGCCAAGCAACCGTCAGGGTCGGCGACGACCGTCGGGCGCCCGCCATCGACGTCAGCACGGATCCGCCCATCAAGCGGAATCTCACCCAGGTGTTCAATGCCATATTCCAGGGCTATCGTCTTACCGCCCCCTTCCCCAAAGATATGTTCTTCATGACCACAATTACCGCAGATATGTGTACTCATGTTGTCTACGATGCCGAGTATCGGAATTTCAACTTTTTCGAACATTTTGATCGCTTTGCGAACATCCAGCAACGCAATATCCTGTGGTGTCGTAACAATCACCGCACCAGAGACCGGCACCTTTTGAGCCAGTGTCAGCTGGGTATCACCGGTTCCAGGAGGCAGGTCAATGATCAGGTAATCCAGGTCACGCCAGCATGTATCCTGTAACAACTGCTCCAGCGCCTGGGTAACCATTGGGCCCCGCCAGATCATCGGCGTATCTTCTTCTATCAAGAACCCGATGGACATCGCCTGCAGGTGGTAGCTGTTCAAAGGTTCCAGGCTCTTGCCGTCCTTGGATTCAGGCCTGCCATTGATCCCCAACATGCGAGGCTGGCTCGGCCCATAAATGTCGGCATCGAGCAGGCCAACATTGGCCCCTTCAGCTGACAGCGCCAGGGCAAGATTGACTGACAGAGTTGATTTCCCAACTCCCCCCTTTCCTGAGGCCACAGCAATCATGTTGCGCACACCCTTGATCGGTGTTACGCCTTTTTGAACCTCATGGGCCACGACTTTAGTATTGATAGACACCTCGACTGACTCAACCCCAGCCTGTGCCAGGATGGCTTCTGTAACCTGTTCCCTCAACTGCTCATGCCAGCCTTGGGCGGGATAACCGAGTGTCACACCGACCGAAACAGCCATGTCACTGATTTCAATATCCGAATCTGCGATCGAGCCCCCATCAACCAGATCCATGGAAGTGTGCGGGTCAATGATCGTACTCAATACCTTCTTTACGGTTTCTCTTGATAGCGAAGTCATCTTCTTCTGCCTGGCCAGCTAAACTGGTCGTCCATAACTCGAAAACAGGAGGGCACACCCCCCGGGAAAGCCGGCAATGCTAACACAGGGCCGGCAGGGCAGATCCTTCGGCTAGAATATCTCTCTTAGATTCACATGTTCAGGTGGGCGTCTTCAGGATCTGCGACGGACCACCGGTGCGACTCAAAGAATCACGCTACTTCCTAGCAGATGGCACAATGACATTGCCCAAGAAAAAAATGCTGGTCACCAGCGCTCTGCCTTACGCTAATGGCCCGATCCACCTTGGTCACATCCTTGAGGTTATCCAGGCGGATATCTGGTGCCGTTTTCAGAGAGTTCTTGGCCATGATGTGCACTACGTCTGTGCCGATGATGCGCACGGTACACCGATCATGCTGAAAGCCCGGTCGGAAGGCATCTCCCCCGAGTCATTGATCACATCCACTCTGGTGGACCACAAAAGAGACTTTGCTGGCTTTCAGATTGGATTCGATTACTACCACACGACCCATTCGGACGAAAATCGGTACTTTTCTGAGACCATCTACAACCGTCTGAATGACTCTGGTCACATCAGCTCCAGGGTGATTACACAGGCCTATGATCCGGAAGCGTCAATGTTCTTGCCGGATCGATTCATACGCGGCGAGTGCCCGCGATGTGGGGCTGTCGATCAATACGGTGACAACTGCGAAGCCTGTGGGTCCACCTATTCTCCAGGTGATCTGAAGAATCCGGTTTCAACTATTTCCGGAGCCGTTCCCATCGAACGGGAATCCGAACACCAGTTCTTCAGGTTGGCAGACTTTGAATCGATGCTTCAGAGCTGGACCAGTTCAGGCCGACTGCAGCCCGAAGTAGTGAACAAACTGGCCGAATGGTTCGAATCCGGCCTTCGTGAATGGGATATTTCCCGGGATGCACCCTACTTCGGTTTTGAAATTCCCGGTCTCACCGACAAGTACTTTTATGTCTGGCTTGATGCACCTATTGGCTATATGGCGAGCTTTCGCGCGCTGTGCGAGGAAGCCGGGCTTGATTTCGATGAGTACTGGTCCCCGGACTCGGAAGCGGAGTTGTATCACTTTATCGGCAAAGACATTGTTTACTTTCATGTGTTGTTCTGGCCGGCCCTTCTGTATGGCGCTAACTTCCGCACGCCGACGGCAGTTTTTGTTCATGGTTTTGTGACGGTGGATGGCGAGAAAATGTCAAAATCCAGGGGCACTTACATCACCGCACAGACCTATCTGCAACACCTGAACCCGGAGTACCTGCGTTATTACTACGCCGCTAAGTTAAACAACCGGGTCGAAGATATCGACCTGAATCTTGAAGACTTTATCCAGCGGGTAAACTCCGACCTGGTCGGCAAAGTCGTCAACATCGCAGCCCGCTGTGCCGGCTTTATCAACAAACAATTCAACGACCGGATCGGTGACGAGCTGGACGATCCACCGATGTACCAACGATTCGTTGAAGCCGGAGATTCGATTGCAACTGCTTACCAGAACCGTGAGTTCAGCCGGGCGATGCGCGAAATCATGACTCTTGCGGATGAGGCTAACCAGTATATCAACGCCCGGCAGCCCTGGATCGTTGCCAGACAGGAAGGCGGTGAGGCCGAGCTTCAGGCGATCTGCACCCAGGGGATTAATCTGTTCCGTATCCTGCTGACCTGGTTAAGCCCCGTTCTACCAGTAGTTGCAGAACAGGCCAGTCAGTTCCTGAACTGCGAACTGAACATCCCTGGTGCCTGGAAGGCTTTGGATAAACCCCTGTTAGGTCACTCGATTCGCCCATACACCCACCTTCTCAACCGCATTGATCCCAAGGATGTAGAGCAGATGATTTCCGACTCCATGGAAGCAGATACAACAGACGTACCGGGCCATCTGAAGGACGAGTCGCTTGCGCCTGAGATCACCATCGACGACTTTTCCAAAATCGACCTGAGGGTGGCCCTGGTCCTCGAGGCCAATCTCGTTGACGGTGCGGATAAACTGCTTCGCCTGACGCTTGACCTCGGCGGTGAAACGCGGAACGTGTTCGCCGGCATTAAATCAGACTATGAGCCTTCAGCCTTGATTGGCAAAAAGGTCATCATGGTCGCCAATCTAGCCGCTCGAAAGATGCGTTTTGGAGAATCGGAAGGCATGATCCTAGCCGCGTCTGGTAGCGACGACAGCAACGGGATATTCGTGATCCAACCCGACGAAGGGGCCGAACCCGGAATGCGCGTGCGTTGACTACCATTGATCAATACCTTGGCCTGTCGGAATCTCCCTCCCCAGGCTCCTGGGCGGATTTCCCGATGACATCGTCCACTAGAGCATGACATCTCCATTGAACCCGTTCCAGATCGACCAATGCCTTCCCCAGATTCAGTGCCGCCAGTGTGGCCTGCCCAGCTGCTTTGACTATGCCAAGTCGATCTCCAGAGGCGAAAGCTTGATCAATCGTTGCCCCCCTGGCGGTGAAATCACAATCAAAGCCCTGTCCCGTCTCACCGCCAACGCGATAATCCCGTTGGATCCGGAATGTGGCGCCCCCCGCGAGCTATGCACCGCCATTATCGTCGAAGATCATTGTATTGGCTGTACGCTCTGTATCCAGGCGTGTCCCGTCGATGCGATCTGTGGTACCGCTAAACAAATGCACACCGTCATCACGGCTGAGTGCACTGGCTGCGAACTCTGTGTAGAGCCCTGCCCGGTCGACTGTATCGACCTGGAGTCTCATACTGAAGCATCCGTTGGTGAGCCTAGTCCGTGGTCGGGTTATTCGGCACGGGCCGTCGAACGGGCGAGACAACGCGCTCGGGCAAGAAACCAGCGGCTTTACCAGCTCTCAAGCGACTCCCAACAGTCGGTGCCCGCCAATCGTGAACACCTGCGCCAGGGCATCCGGGAAAGCGTCAAGCGCGTGAGAGAGCGGCGAAACAGCGCGCGTTCTGGCTGCTCCACCAGCTGAACGCTCTTCAGACCATAAGCCGATGAATCCAGTCACACGGGAGAAGTTGTTCCGCCGCCTTTCTAGGGTTATCCCGGAACCGGCGACCGAGCTTAAATACCGTTCACACTTTGAACTGCTGGTTGCCGTCATCTTGTCCGCCCAGGCCACCGACATATCCGTAAACAAAGCCACCCGGGCACTTTACCGAGAAGCCAGAACGCCACAGGCGATCCTCGATATGGGTGCCGTCCAGCTCAAGCGGCATATTCGAACTATTGGCCTATTCAACACCAAGGCTGCAAATATCCTAAAGACCTGCCGGATACTCATTGAGGAACACAACAGCCGGGTCCCTTCTGAGCGAGAAGCTCTTCAGGCTCTCCCTGGAGTGGGTCGGAAAACAGCGAACGTCATCCTGAATACAGCTTTTGGGCAGCCCACCATCGCTGTGGATACCCACATTTTCAGAGTCTCTAACCGAACTGGCCTGGCCCCTGGCAAGAACGTGTTACAGGTCGAGAAGAAATTGCTGCGAGTTACCCCGGAACGTTTTCTCAAGACTGCACACCATCTGCTCATCCTTCATGGTCGCTACACCTGCATTGCACGCGCACCACAGTGTTACGAATGCGCTGTCAATGATCTTTGTGACTATCGCGGAAAAACACCTGGCCCCGGGAAATAACCCCAGATTCGCATCTGGAAAGGCTATGAACCAGCCAGATCCGGTTGACCTGCCGCTCGCTGACGCAGCGCTTCGAAGAGCACAATGCCCGTCGCAACTGAAACGTTCAGGCTGCCAATCAGACCTGGTGAAGGGATACGGACAAACCGGTCACATTGGTTTCGGGTTACCCGGCGCAAGCCAGCATCCTCGGACCCTACGATGATCGCAACCGGTTCCGTCAGGTCGATATCGTAAATAGCCTGGTCAGCCGATGCATCGGTACCAATGAGCCACAGGCCCCGTTTTTTGAGGGTCTGGAGTACCCGACTCCAGTTGGATTCCTCGAACACCTGCAAATGGCTTACGCCACCAGCGGCAACTCGAACAGCTGCCGGGGTCAGGCTGCAGCCTTTGTGGCGGGGAAGAATAACGCCGTGTACCGCCGCTGCGGCGGCGCTGCGTAGGCAAGCACCCAGGTTTTGCGGATCCTGTATAGCGTCAAGGACCAGCAATAACGGCGCTACTGGTAACCCGTCGAGACACTCCACCAGACTCACCGTACGTTGCACCGCCTGTCGTTCTGACAGGACTATAACGCCCTGGTGCCGCACTCCCCCCGCAAGGCGGTCCAGCTCCTGCCGACCAGCCAGTCGGACCGACACACCCATCCGTTCAGCCAGCTCGACAATAGAAGCCAAGCGAGCGTCCCCCCGTCGACCATCATAGAGCAGTTCATCGGCTGAATTACCGGACTGCAACGCATTCTGGGCTGCGTGGAAACCACAGAAAAGCCCTGTCGGTTCCGTCATCGATCAGCCCGTTAGCTTCACTCTACGCAAAACAGTTATCTCTCAAATGACCACAAATAAAATAGAAATACAACATCAGCTCGAGTTCTCAAGGAGGATTGTTTCATGTCTTTAACTGTCCCTTCAACTGGGTTGCCTTGCCAGGCTTTCCTAAGTGCCCTGTCATTGCATTCCCAGCACTTACCGAAACGCTACGGATGGTGAATTTTGGGGGAAAGACAGGTGTCACCAAGATCAGAACCGGCTCGCCTGCAAACCCTGCTCCAAGCTGGACACTTTATCAATGTCGCTTTTTGGGTCGCCTGTCCTTTTTTCCCGATCGAGACGCGCCCGCTTTTCTCACACCCGGTAACGAAAAGCTGACCTGACCGGCGGTAATGTCAACGCCAGCAACAACGACGCGCAAAGCATCACCAGGTCGAATTCGCTTGGCCGTTCGCTCGCCTATCAGCTGCATTTTCTCTGGCTCGAATCGGAAGTAGTCCCTTCCCAGTTGAGAGACATGAACCAGGCCATCCACTGGCAGGTCGTCCAGCTCAACGAAAACACCAAATTCCGTCACACTCGTAATCACGCCACTGAACTCACCTCCTATCTTGCCTCCCATATATCGCGCTTTGAGCTGAGCGATCACCTGGCGAACGGCATCTTCGCCCTGGCGTTCAGTTAATGAACAGCGTGCGGCGATCTCGCCAAGCAACCCGGCCTTCTGATCATACAAAGCGCCGCCGTCCCACTGGTGAATGCCCTTAAGGAGTCTGTGCACAATCAGATCAGGATATCGTCTTATTGGGGAGGTGAAGTGGGTGTAAAGGGAGAATCCCAGGGCAAAGTGACCGCCCGGGCTTGAAACGTAACAGGCCTGCTTAAGGCTGCGCAAAAGAAGCATCTGAACCCACTTATCCTGGCCGATTTTCTTTCGGGCGCCATCCAAAGCGCTCTGCATATCCTTTACCGACGGTTTTTGTTTCCCTGGCAGCTTCAAGCCGACTGTGCTGAGCGCTCCGCGCAAGTGACTGACATCTTCCGGTGAAGGGGCATCGTGTATCCGATAGATAGCCTCCCCCAGTGCTTGAAGAGAGCGTGCTGCACAGACGTTTGCCGCTAGCATGCACTCCTCGATCAGTTTTGTTGCAGGACTTCGTCCTCTTACCGAGATTGACTTGACTTCACCTTCACCTGAAAGATCGATCGAAGCCTCCGAGAAGCTAAAATCGATCGTACCCTGCCGATCGCGAAAGGCTCTTAGCGCCACTGCAATATCGGCGAGATCGTCGACAGTTTTCCGAACTTTTTCTGACCAGTCCAGGGGTGTTGCCCGCTGGTCTGAGGACAAATAGCTCCCGACCTCCTCATAAGTCAAGCGAGCATGTGAGCGCATCATTCCTCGCTCGAACCGCCAGTCTCTGACCTCTCCATCGTGAGAGACATCGATGACCGCAATCAACGCCAGACGATGTTCTCCCGGGCGAAGGGAACAGAGATCGTTGGACAGGCTTTCCGGCAGCATAGGTATGACGCGGTCCGGAAAATAGACTGACGTGCCTCTTTCAAACGCAGCTTGATCCAGCAACGAGCCAATCCGTACATAGTGACTGACATCAGCAATCGCAACCCATAAGGTCCAGCCATCGCGCTCCTTACGGGCCGCAACCGCATCGTCAAAGTCCATCGCATCCGCACCATCGATGGTGATCAAAGGCAACTCGGTCAGATCTAGCCGACCCTCCCGCCTGAACACCGCTTGTACGTCTTCATGGGCGGCCAGCTCGTCGGCCATGCCTTGTGGCCATTCCGCTTCAAGGCCATGTTTTGCTATTGCGAGGTCGGTCTCCCTCAGTTGAGCAGAATCCGATCTCTTTTTCTCTTTTTGTTTCACTTTTTTGGTCTTTACCATTTTCGTTGTTTTGGCCAAAATGGCCTGTGATAATTTTCGATTTCCGGGGCGAATGTCATGCCTAGCGGACGGGTATCTCCTAATTGAGCGCTGCGCCTGCGCGCGACTCAGATCCTGGTTGCCGACCAACCGCGGCGATCCGATAGACGGTTTGACAACCCTTTGGACGCACGTTATGGTTCGCGCCCTCAGTCTACCGCCGGGTATGCTTCTGACTCTGTCCGGCTAGATTTCCAACGTTGATCCTCGTGCCGAGGTGGCGGAATTGGTAGACGCGCTAGCTTCAGGTGCTAGTGGGGGCAACCCCGTGGAGGTTCAAGTCCTCTCCTCGGTACCAAAAAATTAAGTCCTTCTCCTATAGAGATAGCTATTTTCGTTTTTCCAACCGTCTAATCTTGTCCTGGGACCCCACTCAGGGCCCCAATAGTAAATCCCACCACTCACGATATGCCTCGAGCTTATCCTCGGTACCATCTACCGTTTGAGAATGAATTCCATTATTCAACCAAATGGGTTATCCAGGACGATGGTATCGCTGCGATCCGGACCCGTAGAGACGATACCTATCGGGCAATCGGTCAACACCTCCAGTCGCGCCAAGTAATCCCTCGCGGCCTGGGGAAGCATTGCCATCTGTTGGATTCCAGAAGTTGATTCCAACCAGCCCGGCAAAGTTTCATAGATCGGATCGCAACGCGTCAAAAGCTCCGTCTGAATCGGTGGATCGGTCCTTTCTTTACCGTCGATCCGGTAACCGATACAGATCCTGATTTCTGGCAAGCCATCCAGCACATCCAGCTTGGTGACACACAAAGAACTGATACCGTTGACTTGGCAGGCCCAGCGGGCAGTGACCGCATCGAACCAGCCACACCGCCTGGGCCGGCCTGTTGTCGAGCCAAGTTCTCGACCATCTCTCGCTAACTTTTTGCCAACATCATCAATCAATTCGGTAGGAAAAGGTCCACTGCCGACACGGGTCGTGTAAGCTTTCACAATTCCGAGCACCCCGTCAATCTGCATTGGCCCTATACCACTCCCCGATGCAGCTGCCCCGGCTGTTGTGTTGGAGGACGTTACAAAAGGGTAGGTGCCATGATCAATGTCCAACAATGCCCCTTGAGCCCCCTCAAAAAGGATCGACTCACCCTGCGCCATACACTCACGGATCTCTCTTCCAACATCTGCAATCATTGGTCCCAACTGTTGGCCGTACGCAAGGCACTCATCAACCAGTCGAGGGATATCAACTGGCTGTGCGCCATAAATCTTCTGAAGGACCAGATTCTGATAACTTGCCGCTTCTTCGACCCGCATTGTACAGGTCGACTCATTCAGAAGGTCACCAAGCCGAACACCTCTGCGAGCCGCCTTGTCTTCATAGGCCGGTCCGATCCCACGGCCCGTCGTGCCAATGGCGTTTGCGCCCCGGGCCTGTTCACGAAGCTGATCAAGAAGCTGATGATAGTGAAGTATCACCGGGCAGGCCGCACTGATCTTGAGTCGCAGCGGTATATCGGCCACGGTTTCGCCCATCTTACCGATTTCGTCCAGTAACGCTTGTGGTGACACCACCACGCCATTACCAATAAAGCATCGAACCTTTTGCCGAAGGATGCCAGAGGGCAAAAGGTGTAGCACTGTCTTGTGGCCGTTGACGACCAGCGTATGCCCTGCGTTGTGACCCCCTTGGAACCGTACTACGACACCGGCGCGCCCGGTCAGAAGGTCGACTATTTTACCTTTCCCCTCGTCCCCCCACTGAACACCCAGAACGACGATATTTACACCCATGCCATGTCCTCCGGTCACCCGAAAAGGCACAATCTCAATTAGGAAAAGTATGGTCCGGCCAGAATGGAAGCTTTCTAATGAACACTGTAAAGCAACAACAGACCCGCCAGCATGCATACACCACCGACAGCCCGCAGTTGCCCGTCACCGACACTGCCGAGCAGTTCCACCAGCCTTCTATACCGCCCGGGACTGGCGAAGGGCACAAGCCCTTCGAATACCAGAACCAGCGCCAGTGCGGCGAGCAACTCCTGCCAGTTCATCACGAACCGGATCAGTCACTTTGAACAGGTTTGGCCTGCTTAAAATACTGGAAGAACTCCGAGTTCGGCTCGATCACCAGAAGGTTGTCGGCGCTGTTAAAAGTGGCCCGGTAAGCATTAAGACTGCGATAGAGTCGGTAAAACTCCCGGTCTCGCTGGTAAGCTTCAGCATAGATGCGCGTTGCCTGGGCATCACCCTCCCCGCGGATTTCTTCTGCCTCCCGGTTGGCGTTCGCCAGAGTCACTGCACGCTCCCGATCCGCATCTGCCCGAATTCGCTCCGCCTCCTCCGCCCCGCGGGCACGAAGATCCTTGGCGACCCTTGAGCGTTCAGCTTCCATACGCTGGTAAACGCGCTCACTGATATCCGGGTCAAGGTCAACCCGCTTCAATCGGACATCGACGACTTCTATACCCAGTGAATTGATCTCCGAATCGATATTCTTTCGCACGGTATTCATGATCTCAGCACGATCACCGGAGATGACCTGTTGCACTGACCGGTTGCCAAATTCCTGCCGGAGCGCATCATTGACCCTCTGCGCCAGACGGTTCCGCGCATTGGCAGCAAGGCCTCCCAGTTTGGTGTAGAAATCCCGGGCATTGCGAACCCGCCACTTGACGAACGAATCGACCACCAGGTTTTTCTTTTCCTTGGTCAGGAAAAGCTGGGGATCTGCATCCATGGTTTGAATTCGCGAATCGAAGAAACTCACGTTATTGATCACGGGAAGCTTAAAATATAAACCTGCCTTCTCGCTCGATGAAACGATCTCCCCGAACTGGAAGACAATTGCTTTCTCCCGTTCATCAACGACGTAGACTGCCGAAGATCCTAACACCCCAAGGATCACGATGACGACAATCCCAAGCATGCTCTTGCTACTCATTCGCTGATCCTCCCCACCCGACTGTCACGCCCAACTCGGCGGTTGTCGCGCTCTGCTAGAGACTCGGCAATGCCTCCGGCGCCTTCGAAGCCAGGGCTGCCATTTCGAGCCGCAGTCTCGTTACGTTTCCGGATCAACTGATCGAGCGGTAGATACATCACGTTGTTGCCACTACTGCCCTGATCGATCAACAGCTTCGTCGATTTACTGAGCACATGCTCCATGGCGTCGAGATAGAGCCGATCGCGGGTCACGAGTGGTGCTTTGTTATATTCGTCCAGTACCTGGATAAACCTGGAAGCCTCACCTTGGGCCCCTGCCACAACAGTCGCTCGATACGCTCGTGATTCCTGCACGATTCTGGCCGCTTTCCCCCGTGCTCTGGGAATGATGTCGTTGGCATAGGCCTGGGCCTCGTTCTTGAATTTTTCTTCATCTTCACGTGCCTTAACGGCGTCGTCAAATGCGCCTTTGACCTCAGCAGGAGGCTGGGCGTTCTGCATTTCCACCGCCTTCACATTGATCCCGGTCGAATATCTGTCTAAGATATTCTGGAGCAGCAGGAGGGTCTCTTGGGCGATCTCTGCGCGTCCCCCGGTGATCGCAAAATCCATGCTGTTGCCACCGACGATCTCCCTCACGGCGCTTTCCGTCGCCTGCCTGACCACCGTCTCATCCGACTCACTGACGTTGAAAATCAGATCTCGAGGATCCTTAATGTCATACTGGACAGCAAACTGTATATCGATGATATTTTCATCCTCGGTCAGCATCAGCGCCTCGCGAGGTACATTTGCCGCTTGATTGGACCGGGCGTTCGTTCGATAACCCACCTCCACAGTTCTGATCTTCTGAACGTTTTCAATCAGCACCGTCTCGATAGGGTACGGTGCGTGCCATCTCAAACCGGCCTCTGTAACCTGCAGGTACCGGCCAAATCTCAGTTCGACACCCTGCTCACCCTGTTCCACGACGTAGAATCCAGTGGCCGCCCACAGTCCGATCAGAATCAGCACAATGAACAGCAACGATTTGCCGCCTATAGAGCGAGCCCTGCCAGGGCCACCACCCCCGGGTTTCTTGACTCCGCCACCCAGAATGCCAGCGAACTTCTTCTGCAGGTCCCTGATCAGATCGTCTAGGTCCGGGGGACCTTTCTGGCCGTTCCCTTGGCCCCAAGGATCGCGATTATCAGAACCAGGCTCATTCCACGCCATAACGATTTACCTCACACATACAAGTTAGAATCCAACACGCTGTAATTTTATCATGAAGCAGAACCTAACACGTCGACATTACGAATTTCCTTTTCTGCAACCTGTGGTTTGTCCAGCCAACGATCAACTCCAAAGCCCAGAATGAAACTGGTCCTGCGCCTCTAGTTTCCCGACCGTAGCGTCGTCAACAACAACTTGTAGCCACCAGTTGCCTTCCTCATCAATGTCCTCACGGGTGACCTGGGCGATCTGGTAAGTACGTGCTCTGAGACGGCCACAGCCGGGCGGGATTCTGAGCGTACGCTGTACCCGTTCCTGACCTAGGAATTGTGAGATGATTAGACATAACTGGTCGATCCCATCCCCTGTTCTCGCGGAGACCCTGACACCACGCTCAAAATGAGCCCGACTGGGAATCCCGAATCCATCTTCAGATTCCAGATCGGTTTTGTTATACACGTTGAGCCTCGGTACTTGGTCTGCCCCGATTTCCGACAGAACGCCCTCCACGTGGCGAATTCGTCCATCGACATCGGCTTGCGACGAATCGATCACATGCAGAAGTAGGCGGGATGAAGTGACCTCCTCAAGGGTAGAGTGGAATGCATCGACAAGCGCGTGCGGCAGACCTGAGACAAAACCCACCGTATCGGAAAGAATTACCCACCCGAAATCATCCAACTCAAGCTTTCGCATCATCGGGTCCAGCGTTGCAAAAAGCTGGTCTGCAACGAGCGCTCCAGAACCCGTTAGCTTATTGAAAATCGATGTCTTTCCAGAATTGGTATAACCCACCAGCGTCACCGTCGGTACTGACTGCTTTTCCCGCCGGGTACGGCGCAATTGCCGTTGAGAACGGACCTTACTGATCCGGCTTCGAAGTGACCGGATGCGTTTTCCGATCAGCCGCCGATCCGTCTCGAGTTGGGTTTCACCAGGGCCCCTGAGACCGATGCCACCTCTTTGCCTTTCCAGGTGGGTCCAACCGCGCACCAGGCGAGTCGCCAGATGAGTAAGTTGGGCGAGCTCGACTTGCAGTTTGCCTTCGCTCGTCCTTGCCCTTAGAGCGAAGATATCGAGAATCAGTCGCGCCCGATCAATGACCCGACATTCCACCACCGACTCGAGGTTTCTTTCCTGCACCGGTGTTGCTGCTTGATCAAGAATCACCAGATCAGCGTTGTTTGACTGAACGGAACGGGCAATTTCCGTAGCTTTGCCGGAGCCCACAAACGTCGCTGGATGTGGCACCCGCCGTACAGCAGTTACCCGCGCTACTACGTCAGCACCAGCTGCAAGCGCCAGGCCTTCCAACTCCGCGAATTCCAAACTCGTGATCGAACGGCGTTTGCTTTGGTGCACCAGAACCACACGTTCCGGCGGCGCGGGCATACCCGTTCGCTCGTTAACGCAATGTTTTACCGCGTTGTTGTTGTGGCCGGTCAGGCCGTTACCTCAACTGCCACATCTCCTCCCTGTTAGCTCGTCCAGCGAAATTCCACTGGCCTACCCTTCAGTCAATGGTGTTCATCTTCTATTTCATGCTCGTGTTCATGCTCGTGTTCATGCTCGTGATTTTGACCGGGCGCATCAAACGGAATCCTAACAGCCCTTGATGGCACAATAGTGGAGATTGCATGTTTATAAATCATCTGGCTAACTGTGTTTCTTAACAGAACGACAAACGGATCGAATGACTCAACCTGTCCTTGAAGTTTGATGCCATTCACCAGATAAATCGATACGGGTATTCTCTCTTTTCTTAAAATATTGAGGAAGGGATCTTGTAAAGCTGCCCCTTTATGTTGAGCCATCGTCACTTCTCCTGTTTTTTGGATTATGGAATAGAAATATCTCTACTGGCAATGATCGTCTCATTCGATCGTATCAGACGCAGTCTTATGCTACCGCAGCCTTAAAGCGGAGATAAACGCTACTTTGGGTTGGATGATTACGTCTTTTCTCAATTCACTAATAGTCTGACCATGAGTCACACAGCGATAGACGCGGATTATGCGCCCACAGGTTTAATGTAGGGCCAAGACTAAAATTTTTCAACCACAGGACGGGCCAAACCTTTCAAATTTATGGCATCACCTGATGAAGGTAACGTGCAACGGTATCCAGCAATTCCGGCTGCGCCGCATCCAACCAAATGTTTCCTGAAGTGTTTCGCAGCCAGGTCAACTGCCGCTTGGCAAGTTGTCGACTCGCAGCAATCGCCTGTTCGCGCATCGTCGAACGATCCGTACGGCCATCCAGGTATCGCCAGACCTGCCGATAACCGATACTTTTCATCGCAGGAAAGTCCTCATCTACGGCAGAGTCGTTCATCAGAGCACTGACTTCTTCAATCAGCCCGCGATCAATCATCTGGTCGAAACGTGTAGCTATTCTCTGGTGCAGATCCTCCCGATCGGTCATCGACGCAACTAGGCGACACACCCTGGCCCCCTCAGGCAAAAATGTCGATCGAGTCGAGTTTGTGCTTATCCTCCGACCAGTCAAATGATTGATCTCCAACGCCCTTTGAATTCTCTGTTGATCACGAGGGTCGATTCGGGCGGCCGCCTGGGGATCGATAGAACTCAAAGCCTTGTGCATCGCCTGCCATCCGACGGCCCGGCCTTGTTTCGACAGAACCTGTCTAAGACTGGCATCGGCTGACGGTAGGTCAACCAGTCCGTTAAGCAGTGATGACAGGTAAAACATGGTTCCACCAACCAGCAGAGGGATCTGACCGGCAGAAATCGACTGGTGTATGGCCTCGGAGGCTTTCCAGCAGAATTCAGAGACCGAGTACGGCTCCTTGACGCTTCGCAGATTGATCATGGCATGTGGAAACTCGCGTAACACGCGACTGTCCGGTTTTGCCGTACCAATATCGAGTTCCCGGTAAATCTGCCCCGAGTCGACACTAATCAGGCTTACGGGAAACCGGCGCGCCAGCCCAATCGCAAGGCTCGTTTTACCAACCCCTGTCGGACCAGTAATGACTACGATCTGAGGAACAGGAGCTACACTCTTCTGATTCTTCACCATTCAGGCATTTGCAAAATGTGCGCTTCCGTCATCGACCCCGGTGAAACCATCTGTCGAACTCAGTCACGCTAATCTCCTTCCAGGTTGGACGGCCATGATTGCATTGCCCGGAACGCTCGGTCTTCTCCATCAGGCGCAGCAGAGCATTCATCTCCGCAACACTGAGTTGCCGGTTCTCCCGTATAGACCCATGGCAGGCCATAGTAGACAGCACCATCTCGACGTGTTCTGTAATTCGATCTGATCGGCCCAATTTCGCTAGATCAGTTAGGACGTCTCTGACCAAACTGGCAGTGTCAGTCGCTTTCAGGATCTCCGGAACTGCTCGAATCGCCAGTCCCGTTCGGCCGACTCGAGAGACAGAGAATCCGAGTTGTTTGAAAAGTTCTTCATGCTGCTCAAAAAGATCTGCTTCGGAACTAGCGACATCTAACATGATTGGAACGATCAGTGGCTGCGAGGCCGGCACCTGGTCCACCAGTCTCGTTTTAAGATGCTCATAGTTGATTCTTTCGTGCGCTGCATGCATGTCGACCAGAACCAACCCGGCTGAGTTCTCTGCGAGAATATAGGCTCCCTTGAATTGCGCCAGCGCAAACCCGAGCGGCGGCGAGCCCTCCGAATCAATCCTGACCGGTTGCGACGCTCCGCAGGTGGAACTGATGGGCGGCACGTCACCGGATACTGCGATCCCTGGATAGGTCTCCCCGCCACTTTCGGGCAACACCAACCGGTTCTGTCTGAAGTGGGTCGTCGATCCACGACCCAGGTATCCGGTATGCGGAGAACCTCGGGAGTGGAAACCTTGATCACCACTTAACTGCTCTTGGGGGCCGCTCTCGGCCACAACCCGACTGGCGGCCCGGTAAACAAAATCATGTACCGTTCTGGCGTCTATGAACCGCACTTCATTTTTGGTCGGATGAACGTTGACATCGACTGTATCCGGCGGCACCCGCAGGTAAAGCACATAGGCCGGCTGTCTGCCTCTGTACATTACATCGCTGAACGCCCGCCGCACCGCATGCGAGAGCGAGACATCTTTGACGGCACGACCGTTGACAAAACAGTACTGCATATCCGACTGACTTCTCGAAAAAGCTGGCGATCCGAGCCACCCGAGTAAGGTCATTCCGTTGGCTTCACTATCGACCCGAAGACTGTTTTCGGAGAAAACTCGACCGAGGATGGATTCCACCCGCTGGGGCTGGTCTGGCGTTGCCTCAACAGGGACCGAGAACGACCGGCGCCCGTCTGCAGTTAGGGAGAACCCAGTCTGGGGCCGCGCCAGAGCCAGGCATTTGATGACCCGTTCTATGTGCGCTTTTTCAGTTCTTTCAGTTCGAAGAAATTTTCGACGGACGGGCGTATTGAAAAACAGATCCTCCATGGTCACACGAGTACCGATTGGACCCGATACAGGCCGGGGCTCGTCAAAGTCTCCGCCCAAACCCGAGAGTTTCCAGCCGGAATCCTCCGAACTGCTTCTGGAATTGATTGTGAGCCTCGACACTGAAGCAATACTGGGCAACGCTTCTCCCCTGAAGCCAAGACTGGTCACTCGGGAAAGATCATCGAACTCGGCGATTTTACTAGTGGCGTGTCTGGACACGGACAACACCAGGTCTTCATCGGACATTCCGTAGCCGTTATCGGTAACCGAGATCTGCTTGACGCCGCCACGCTCGATAACCACCTGAATCTCGCTAGCCCCTGCATCCAGAGCATTTTCCATGAGTTCCTTCACAACCGATGACGGCCTTTCGATCACCTCCCCAGCCGCGATCTGGTTGATCAATCTGTCATCTAATCGGCGTATCGTTGTTGATCGCGCAGGGTCCATTAACTTGTCTCTAGGTGGCTTAACGCTCTGGAAGAATCAACTCTTGACCGACCTGTAAACGGTCGCTCGAAAGGGCATTTTCGGACCTAAGCTGCTGAACCGTGAAACCGTAGCGGGCTGCTATTAAAGACAGGGAATCAGCCTTTTTGACAGTGTATAGTGCCGGCGAATTGCCGACCATCGGACAATCACGCTCCTGCCGACAGTATTCCTTTATGCCCCGAAATATCGCAGCGGCTAGACGTTCCTGATGCAAACTGTTTGCCAGCTTTTGCTCTTCTTGGTCGTTGGTGATGTAACCCATTTCGACCAGGATCGCTGGGATCTCGATCGCCTTGAGCACAACAAATCCTGCCTGGTGAACCTTGCGGCTGTGCAGCGGGCCGATCATGCCCAGTTCCTTCAACACGGCGCTTGCAAAATCACGGCTTTCCCTGATTTTCCAGTCGATCTCCATGTCCAGTATCATCTCGCGCACACTGACCTCCCGGTCTTTCAACTGCACACCGCCAGCCAGGTCTGAAGCATTCTCTCGCCGAGCGAGCTGACGGGCAATCTCACTGGTTGCTCCTTTATTCGACAGTATATAGACCGAGGCGCCCATTGCAGATCTTCGCTTGGCAGCGTCCGCGTGAACCGACACAAACAGGTCAGCCTTTTCCCGTACAGCTATATCGATCCGCCCTCGAAGGCTAACGTAGTAATCTCGATCTCGAGTCAATCGGGCCTGCATACCAATTTCCCCATTGATCAACCTAGACAGGCGCTTGGAAACGGCTAGAACCACATCTTTTTCCCGAGTGTGTCGACGGCCCGTGGCACCAGGATCTTCTCCGCCATGCCCCGGGTCGATCACAATGACGAAGGATCGGGCTCTCTTGCCGGGCTTTAACCGATTACGATCAACCGCTTCGACCTCCAGCGGGCTGATGTCGACCACCAGTCGGTGCCCATAGGTTCCCTCTGGAGGCAGCAGGAAAGCGTCGTAACCCACAGATTGTTTGAGATCGAATACAAATCGCAGCGTCTCAGATTTTGGAGAGCCATACCGGATTCCGCCCAGGTATGGTCCCAACGCTGACGATTCTGGCAGGGTGCCCAACACCAGCGCTCGGCGCATGTCAACAACCAGCCGTTTCGGATCAGACAGATCAAACAATTCAAACTCCACCGGGTCCGATAGGTCGAACACCAGGCGGGTGCTCTGTGGTGGATGCCAGACCCGAAGACCGGCTATCACCGTGTCTGCGCAGCCAGGCCCGGGTGACAAAACCAATAGAAGCAGAAGCAGCTGCCGGCGAAGTCGATTCACTCAGCAATACCCAGATTAAGGGTGCGGCCGGGTCGGCCGGTCACTGTTACCCGCCGCCTGGCGCCGGCATATTCAAGGCCGATCATGATATCCGGTACAGGCAACAACCCGGCTCCTTTCTGCGGCCATTCAATCAGGCATATAGATTCACCATCCAGGTGGTCTCGAATCCCAATCGTCTCCAGTTCTGCTTCGTGCTCTAACCGGTACAGATCAATATGGATTACCGGTCCCGATCTTGTCTGATAAGTTTCAACCAAGGTGAAGGTGGGACTGCTTACCACCCCTTTAAACCCCAGCTCCTGGATAGTCGCACGCGCAAATGTCGTCTTTCCTGTCCCGAGGTCACCCGAAAGGAAGATCAGGTCGCCTGGTCGAAGCTGGGGTGCCACACCTCGAGCCACTTTCTGTAATTGCCCCTCATCCACCAGCCACACTTTGTCACTCATCAGCCTGAAGGGGATTGTTCACCAGCCGGCGGAGCCAGGGCGCCAAGTCCGACGCCAACAGCCCCCGCTCACCTCCTGCCAGCACTGCCAGGTCTGCCGCCGCTGAGTGCAGCCAGGCACCGGACTTGGCCGCAGATTCTACTGACAGGCCCTGGGCAAGAAGCCCACCGATCACTCCGGAGAGCACATCACCCATCCCGGCCGTAGCCATACCGGGATTACCACGATCGCACAACCACAGCTCACCACCATTTAGGCAGATCAGCGTACCCGGGCCTTTGAGCATGCAAACCCCGCCGTACAGATCCTGTATCCTGCGGGCCGATAAGTCTCGCCGCGCCTGGATCTCGTCTGGATCACAACCCAGCAGGCGGGCGGCCTCCCCGGGGTGGGGCGTCAGTATGCTTTGCGGAACGGAGACCTGACTGCCAGCAATCATATTCAATCCGTCAGCATCGATCACCAAAGTCAGGCCGGAGTTGATCACGCTGTTCAGCAGCATCCTACCCCATTCACCGGTACCCAATCCGGGCCCTATCACGACGCAGTCTTTACCCTCGAGCGCACTTTCAATCCCGAATTCATCCTCGACCCCATGGCACATCAATTCAGGTCTTGTCGAATTGATGACTGCTGCGTGGGCATTCCGGGTAGCAACCGTGACCAGTCCCGCCCCGGAGCGCAAAGCGGCTTCCCCGGCTAAACGTACCGCACCACTCATTCCTGCATCTCCGCCTACAATCAACAACTGTCCCGACTCACCCTTGTGTATCGTCTTTCTTCGAGGGGGAAGACTGGCAACCACCGACTTGCCGGTTATAAGCCTCGCCAATGGCAGGACAGCTTGGTGCACGTCTTGCGGGACCGAAATACTTTCGTAAACGATCTCGCCGGACACATCCGGACCTCGGCCCGTATAAAGTCCCAGTTTCAGACCGATAAAAGTCACAGTCAGTTCCGCATGGACCACCTTCCCGGGGGCCGCGCCGGAATCCGCCTCAAGGCCGGAAGGCATATCCACCGCCATGACCGGTCGGTCGAGCCTGTTGAGCGCCTCAATCGTGGTCGCAATGTCACCGGCCGGCGGGCGCTTCATTCCGGTACCAAGGATACAGTCGATAAGCAGGTCTGCGTCCGGCAATTCACCACCGGAGAACTGCTCAATGCACACCCCTGCCTGTTCCGCCTGATCACGCGCCTGGAGCGCCTCATCGGTGGCCGGAGCCGCCACGGCAACAATAATGGTCTTGAGCCCGCTCGAATGAGCCAGGCGACCAATCACATAACCATCTCCGCCGTTGTTTCCCGGCCCACATACGATCATGATCGACATAGCCTCGGGCCATCTACGACGAAGTACCCGAAATGCCGCAGCACCCGCGCGGCCCATCAGCTCGCCACTGCCCAGCCCATACCGACTTGTGGCGACTCGATCGAGCTGCCGGGCGCCGGATTGCCCGTAGAACCGTTCTTCACTCCCTGTCATACCGGTATGATAGCCGTACCATGACCAGCCTGGAATCGCCAGTACTCCAACCGACCGCACTGAAATCACGGATTCGGACGTGGGCAGAAGCCCTTGGCTTCCAGAATATGGGCATTACCGGGGGGGATCTGACCGAAGCACAGAGTCGCCTGCTGAACTGGCTGACAGACGGTTGCCACGGTGAGATGAGTTATATGGCCCGCTATGGGGAGCTACGGAGCACCCCCTGGAAGCTTGTCCCAGGCACGATCCGAGTAATCAGCGTTCGTATGGACTACCTGCCCAGTAATGCGGCACCCGCGATGTCCGTGTTGTCCGATAAAGCAGCCGGGTATATCTCGCGCTACGCACTCGGTCGTGACTATCACAAACTGGTACGTCGAAAACTACAGCGTCTCGCCGATCGGATCACCGAGGAAATCGGACCTTTCAGCTACAGGGCATTTGCAGACAGTGCGCCTGTGCTGGAGAAACCCCTGGCGGCACAGGCAGGATTGGGATGGCTCGGCAAACACACCAATCTAATCGACCGGAAGTCGGGCTCGTGGTTTTTTCTGGGGGAACTCTATACTGACCTGCCGTTGCCGGTTGACACACCGCAGTCCGACCACTGCGGCGAGTGCACTCGTTGTATCGAAGCCTGCCCAACTGGCGCTATAGATCACCCGTATCATCTGGACGCCCGGCGGTGTATATCCTATCTCACCATCGAACTGGCAGGATCAATTCCGGTTGAATTCCGACATCTGATCGGGAATAGAATATTCGGCTGTGACGACTGCCAACTGGTCTGCCCGTGGAACCGATTTGCTAAGCCGGTCTCCGGTCCTGATTTTCAGCCCCGGCACAGCCTTGACTGGCCAGACCTGCTCGAGCTTTTCAGTTGGTCGGAAACTGAGTTTCTTCACCGGCTCGAAGGCAGCCCCATCCGCAGAATCGGACACCAGAGATGGCAGAGAAACATCGCCGTTGCACTAGGCAATGGCCAGCCCGCCGACCAGGTGGTACGCAGGTTGCGACTGAAACGAAGGGGGGCGAGCCGGATGCTGGTCGAGCACATAGACTGGTCCCTGCAACAACTGACCGGCGAACCGGTTATCCAGAACCCGCAGCGTCCAACCTGACAAAAACTTTTCTATAGAATTTGAGCTCTTCGATGGACTCGCGAATATCATCCAGTGCTCGATGCGAACCTTTTTTCTCGAACCCTTTCAGGCGTTCGGGGCACCATCTGACCATCAACTCCTTGATGGTACTGACATCAACGTTGCGATAATGCAGGTAGCGCGTTAAAAGTGGCATGTAGCGATAGAGAAACCGGCGATCCTGGCAGATGCTGTTGCCGCACAGCGGCGACCTGCCTTCCACAACAGTTCTACGCAAAAATTCAAGGGTCATCTGCTCTGCCGCAGACTCATCTAAGGTGGAATCTCGTACCCGGTCGATCAGGCCACTCGCTGAATGTACCGTCTGGTTCCATTCATCCATGCCGAGCAGTGCAGATTCCACCTGGTGGATGGCTAGAACTGGTCCCTCCTCAACGATATTAAGTTGGGCATCTGTAACAATCGTGGCCATCTCTAGGATCCGGTCCTTGTCCGGCTCCAGGCCGGTCATCTCCAGATCCATCCACACCAAATTACCGGACTCCATCTTTCACGGCCCTCCGCGCAAGAATTGCGTGCCGAAGCCGAGGCACCGTGCTCCGGGTTATTCTTCGGGTTCAGGCAGCCTCTTCGATCGCCTTGATACTGAGTCGAATTCGACCTTGTTTATCGACTTCAAGGACCTTGACCTTGACGACATCCCCTTCGGACAGCTTATCGCTGACGTTCGCCACGCGTTCGGTGGAAATCTGGGAAATATGCACCAGACCATCCCGGCCGGGCAATATATTTACGAAAGCCCCAAAATCCATGAGCCGAACTACTTTACCTTCGTATATCGTGCCAACCTCAACATCAGCGGTGATCTGCTCAATACGTTTGCGGGCCGCTTCGGCAGCTGACAGGTCCGCACTCGCTATTTTTATGGTTCCATCATCTTCTATATCGATAGTCGCTCCGGTGCTTTCCGAAATAGCCCGTATAGTCACTCCGCCCTTACCGATGACGTCCCTGATTTTCTCCGTCGGGATACGCATTGTCGTGATTCTGGGCGCATACTCCGACATCTCCGGTCTGGGACCCGGCAAGGCCTTCTCCATCTCAGCCAATATGTGAAGCCGGCCGCTGCGGGCTTGATTCAGCGCTTGCTCCATGATTTCCCGGTTAATTCCTTCAATCTTGATATCCATCTGCAGAGCGGTCACTCCTTCTCGAGTGCCCGCAACCTTGAAATCCATATCACCCAGATGATCCTCATCACCTAGAATGTCGGTCAAGACGGCAAAATTTTCACCTTCCTTGATCAACCCCATGGCCACCCCTGCTACTGGAGCCTTGATGTTAACCCCAGCATCCATCAAGGAAAGACTGGTTCCACAGACCGTCGCCATAGAACTGGAGCCATTGGATTCCGTGATCTCCGAGACCACCCGCAGAACATAGGGGAAATCTTCGGCTGCCGGCAAGACCGCTAGGATCGCGCGTTTGGCCAGACGCCCATGACCGATTTCTCTTCGCTTCGGCGACCCGACTCGTCCCGTCTCTCCAACACAGAAAGGTGGAAAGTTATAGTGCAGCATAAAATAGTCGCGTCGTTCTCCTTCAATGGCATCAATGATCTGTGAGTCGCGTTCCGTTCCGAGAGTCGTGATCACCAGCGCCTGGGTTTCGCCGCGGGTGAACATCACTGAGCCGTGAGTGCGTGGCAATAGACCCGTTTCAATACTGATGGGCCGGACAGTCTCAAGATCGCGACCATCGATGCGTGGTTGCTTAGCGAGAATGCGCCCGCGAACAATCTGCTTCTCGAGCCTCTTCACAGCATCTTTTACTGCCTCAATCTCTTCCTTAGGTGATTCCTCAGTAGACAGCTCCTCGACCACGAAGTTCTTGGCCTTAGCTAATGCCTCTTGGCGGTCTACCTTGTCGGCAACCTGATAGGCCTCTTCTACCCTCGACTGGGCCAGCGATAAGACTCTGGTGTTCAGTTCCTGGTCTACCTCTGGTGCGGCCCACTCCCAGCGTTCAAAGCCGGCTTCATCGGCCAGCGCGCGGATCGCCCGAATCGCAGACTGCATCTGCTCATGTCCGAACATAACAGCACCGAGCATCTGCTCTTCGCTCAACTCGCCGGCCTCCGACTCGACCATCAGGACCGCATTTTCAGTGCCAGCGACCACAAGATTGAGGCGCGAGTCGATCAAATGGCTGGCGTCAGGGTTGAGTACATAGTCGCCGTCAACGTATCCGATGCGAGCGGCACCGATGGGACCGTTAAACGGCACACCGGATATTGAAAGCGCTGCTGAAGCCCCAAGCATAGCGACGATATCCGGGTCGATTTCAGGGTCCACAGACATCACCGTGCAAATAACCTGGACCTCATTCCTAAAGCCATCAGGGAATAAAGGACGAATGGGTCTGTCGATCAGTCGGCAGGTGAGGATGGCTTTTTCTGAAGGACGACCTTCCCGCTTGAAAAACCCTCCGGGAATACGCCCAGCTGAGTAAGTGCGCTCCTCGTAATCGACCGTCAGGGGGAAAAAATCCCGATCACTGGCGCGCTGAGAGGCGACTACCGTCACCAGCACGCGGGTGTCTCCCATGGCTGCCAGGACAGCTCCTGATGCCTGGCGGGCAATTCGCCCGGTTTCCAGGCTCACTTCGTGCTGACCATAGGTGAAACGCTGAACTGCTTCTTTCACATTCGTACTCCTGATTTTGGGTTTATCAGCCTAACGGCGCAGGCCAAGACGAGCAATCAATGACTGATAGCGTTCCACGTTGCGGCTTTTTAGATAATCGAGCAGCTTGCGTCGACGATTGACCATACGAAGCAAACCCTGTCGCGAGTGATGATCGTGAATGTGGGTCCGGAAATGTTCGGAAAGATCTTTTATTCTGTTCGTCAGTAACGCAACCTGGACTTCTGGTGAACCAGTATCGCCTTCCACCAATGCGTGTTCGCGGATTATGGATGCCTTGGATTCGGCGCTAATGGACATGTGATTCCCTCTACCTTTTATTCCAGTTTTTGATATCCGGACGGTTATTCCGGGTGGGTGGGCGGGCGGCCTTTATCCAGTACTGAATACTGTGCCGTGGGGCTCTGGGGGCGCTCTGTGTAATCGGAAGGCGGGTAGTCTACTCGCACCGGTGCGTTCACTCAACAAAATCAGGCTTTTCTTTGCATCGTCTGCATTAGGCGCCGCGGTGCGACTCGGCCGTCGTCTGTGACCATACCGATACCCAGAAAACCAGCTTCCTGGGCGTAAAGTCGCACCGGCCCTTCTTTAGGCAGCCTACTCGCTCGAACCGCCTGTCCACGGCATAGGTAAAAGGCCGCATCCATCGACAGGTCGATCTGAGGAAGGTGAGATAGCCCCTGGTCGATTGAAATCAGCATTTTCTCCCGACCGGCACCACCCGGCGCATTTTCCAGATCATCAAGACTAACCGAGTCGCCAACATGAAGATCGGCGACCACGAGTCGTCGCAGGGACGTGACGTGGCCCCCGCAACCCAGTTGATCGCCCAGATCCTGCGCCAAGCCCCGTACGTAAAATCCATGTGAGCATTTGAGTTCCAACTCGAGATCCTGCCCGTCAAACGATTTCAGTTCCAACTCATACACGCTGACTGTCCTGGGCTGCCGTTCGATCTCGATACCTTCCCTGGCCAACTTGTAGAGGGGCTGGCCATTAACTTTGACTGCCGAATACATGGGTGGTGTCTGCTGAATTCTGCCACGGAACTTCGATAGTGCCACTTCCAGGGCGGATTGATTGACGGTCACCAGTTTTCTTTCGATGACGTCCCCCTCGCAATCACCTGTCGCTGTCTTCTCACCGAGGCGAATTCGTGTCCAGTAAGTTTTATCTGCACCGAGAAAAAGACCGGAGAGTTTTGTCGATTCTCCGAAACACAATGGCAACAGACCCGTCGCAATTGGATCAAGGCTACCGGTATGCCCGGCCTTTCGGGCGTCGAGCAACTGCTTGGCTTTCTGCAGAGCCGCGTTGGACGTCAGACCCCATGGTTTATCCAACAACAACATGCCCGACAGGTCGCGCCCGCGCTGGCGGCCGCGTCTAGGACTCATCACTGCCATCCCGGCCTGGCGTAAGCTGATCGATGATGTTACTCAGACGCATACCTCGCTCAACACTGAAATCATAATGAAATTCCAATTCAGGCACGCGCCTGAGTTCAAGCCGGTTGGCAAGTGTTTTGCGCATAACCGAGACACTCTCGTTCAGAATATTGATGACCTTCTCTTTATCGTGGCTGCCATCGAACGCGGTGACATACACTGCCGCCTTTCGAAGATCCCGAGTCATATCCACAGCAGTGATTGAAACAATGCCGACACCATAGTCACCAAGGTCTCGAACGATGATTTGGGAAAGTTCCCTGCGAACTAATTCCGCGACTCGTCGGACTCTGTCGACACCTTGCATTGCTGGGTAAATGACCGGTCGATCGCTACAGAGTCGGCCGCTCTTCTATGGTCTCGTAGATCTCGATCTGGTCACCTTGTTTAACGTCGTTGTAGTTCTTAACACCGATTCCGCACTCGAAGCCTGTCTTGACTTCATTCACATCATCTTTAAATCTGCGTAAAGAATCTATTTGCCCCTCATAGATCACAACGTTATCTCTCAAAACGCGGACCGGTAAGCTTCTCCTCACCTCACCATCGACTACCCGACAGCCTGCGATAGCACCGAGTTTGGAAACCCGGAAAACCTCCCTTACCTCAGCCAACCCAATCGTCTGCTCTCTTAGCACCGGCGCCATCATGCCGGTCAGCACGGCTTTGATGTCATCCACCGCGTTGTAGATCACATTATAGTAGTGAACCTCCACTCCCTCGCTTTCAATCAGTTTGCGGGCAGTCGCGTCGGCTCTCACGTTAAACGCAAGAATCATGGCAGAAGAGGCGGTTGCCAGATTAACATCTGACTCATTGATACCCCCCACCATTCCATGAATTACCTGAACACCGGCCTTGTCACCAGAAAGTCCTTCCAGGGTGTCAGTGAGTGCCTCGACGGATCCCTGAACATCGGCCTTGATTATCAGATTAAGAATTGATTTCTCACCCTCCTCCATCTTCTCGAACATGCTCTCGAGTTTGAATTTTTGCTGTTTAGCAAGTTTGACTTCCTTGAACCTGCTCTGCCGGTAGGTACCAATCTCCCGCGCTTTGCGTTCATCGGGCACCACTTTGGCTTCGTCACCGGATTCTGGGACACCGGCCAGGCCCTGTACCTCAACTGGTGTAGAGGGCCCCGCTTCGGTAATTGTTCTTCCCGAATCGCTGTTCATAACTCGGATCCGCCCATATTCTCTGCCGACCAACAGGACATCTCCTTTTCGCAGAGTGCCATTTCGGACCAGTATGGTCGCGACAGCACCTCGACCCCTGTCCAGGCGCGCTTCAATAACCGCGCCACTCGCTGGGCCGTCAACAGGTGCATTCAGATCGAGCAGTTCAGACTGGAGGAGTATGGATTCGAGCAACTCGTCGACCCCTTGGCCGGTAGCGGCGGAGACCTCGTTGACCAATACGTCTCCCCCCCACTCCTCGGGCACCACTTCATGTGCGGTAAGTTCCTGCTTGACCCGTTCGGCATCTGCATCTTCCCGATCGATCTTGTTGATGGCGACAATCATCGGCACATCTGCTGTGCGAGCATGACTGATCGCCTCCACAGTCTGCGGCTTGACCCCATCATCCGCCGCTACAATCAATACCACAAGATCGGTAACTTCGGCTCCGCGGGAACGCATAGCACTGAAAGCCTCGTGGCCGGGCGTATCCAGGAACGTTATCGTGCCCCTGTCGGTTGCGACCCGGTAGGCACCTATATGCTGCGTGATCCCTCCGGCCTCACCGGCAGCGACCTTAGTTTTGCGCAGGTAATCCAGCAGTGACGTCTTCCCATGGTCCACGTGTCCCATCACGGTAACAACCGGCGCTCTGGGATGAAGGGCAAAATCGCCTTCATCGTCCTTAAGTAGCAGTGATTCGGGATCTTCAGTGGTCGCCGCCCGGGCACTATGCCCCATCTCCTCGACCACCAGGATCGCCGTATCCTGATCAAGTACCTGGTTTATGGTAACCATACTACCCATGTCCATCAGGACCTTAATCACCTCGGCAGCCTTAATCGACATCGCCTGCGCAAGTTCAGCGACCGTAATGGTCTCAGGAACATCCACCATTCGTTGGATCGGTTCAGTAGGTCTTTCAAAAGCATGCTGACCTGCAGTTGCCGATGTAAGTTTCCTGGGTTTGGTTGCCGACCGGCTTTTCCGGCGCCCTCGCTTGCCACCGGCGAGATGCAGTTCTTCTTCACCGGTCGATCTATCTTTCCCTTTCTTCTTGCGCGGCTTGTCCTCCCGGCGCCCGGATGGCTTTGCATCACCTGGTGGAATGACCGGCAACTCCGGTGCTGCTACCGCCGGTGTATCGACCTGAGACAGCTGGTCGGACTGCTCCTTTGCTTTGGCTTCGGCTTCTGCCGCTTGCACAGCGGCTTCTTCTGCAGCTTTCTTTTCAGCCTCGGCTTTCGCTTTAGCTTGTTCTTCCGCCGCCAGTCGTGCGGCTTTTTCTGCCTCAGCAGCCTCCCGTGCGACTTGCTGCTGCCGCTGAAGATCCCCGCGCTTAACGTAAGTTCGACGCTTCTTGACTTCGACGTGTACCGTCCGTGCCCCACCGGTCCGGGAGGTCTGGCGAACAGCACTCGTGGTCCGCCGTTTCAACGTGATGCTGCGCTGCGGGTCCGCAGTTAGCGAAGTCTCGCCTCCACGCAGGTATGCAAGCAGCGTCTCTTTTTCCTTGTCATCAAGATCCCCTTCGGCATTCTTTCTAGAAATGCCGGCTGCTTCAAGCTGTTGGAGAAGTCTGTCTGAGCTTACACCAATCTGCTCGGCGAACTTTTTTACGGTGACTGCTGCCATATTGCCTGTCCTGCTCGTTTACTGCGCTTCCGCGAACCACGGTGCACGGGCTGTCATAATCAACTCCGCTGCTCGCTCCTCGTCGATGCCACTCAACTCTACCAGTTCATCGGTTGCACAATCCGCTAATTCTTCCATCGATCGAACCCCATTCAAGGCAAAGAGTTTTGCTGTCTCTTCATCCATCCCATCCATGGAAAGTAAATCGTCTTCGGGCCGTGTTTGTTCGAGTTCCGCAATTTCCCGAATGTCAAGATAGTCTTTGGCCCGCTGTCTGAGTTGGTCAACAAGCCCTTCATCGAATCCTTCTATCTCGAGCAACTCCTGGACCGGCACATAAGCAACTTCGTCTGGAGTCAGGAACCCTTCCTCCACCAGCACTTCGGCTACATCACTATCGATATTCAGCTGCTCCATAAGCTTTTGTGCGGTCTCCTGCGCTTCCAGTTCTGCTTTCTCCGCCGCCGCTTCATCGGTCATGATGTTGAGCTCCCAGCCGGTCAGTTCCGACGCCAGCCGGACATTCTGTCCTCCCCGACCGATCGCAAGAGACAGCTGGTTCTCATCCACCACGACATCCATCGTCTGACTGTCTTCGTCAATAATGATGGAATCGACCTCGGCCGGCTGCAAAGCTTTGATAACAAACTCCGCCGGAGACTCTGTCCAGGTAATGATATCGATCCGTTCGAGATTCAGTTCATTGGAAACGCTTTGGACCCTGGCACCACGGATACCCACACAAGCCCCGACCGGATCGATCTTTGGGTCGTGAGATTTCACGGCGATCTTGGCGCGAGAGCCTGGATCACGGGATGCACCCAGGACTTCAATGATGCCCTGCCCAACCTCCGGAACCTCAAGCTGGAAGAGTTTTATCACCAACTCGGGGCTTCTGCGATCCAGAATCAACTGCGGGCCCCTGGCTTCGGATCTGACCTCGGTGAGAATACATTTTATGCGATCACCGTTACGAAGCGCTTCCCTGTCGATCCACGCCGGTCTCGGAAGGGATGCCTCTACGCTTTCGATATCGACTATTGCCTCACGGTGGCCGACTCTCTTGACGACCCCCTGGACCATTTCGCTCACACGATCCTTGAAGGTTTCATAGATCCTCAGTCGCTCGGCTTCCCGGACTTTCTGGTTGATGACCTGCTTGGCGGCCTGTGCCTCTATCCGGCCGAACGTCGCCACGACCTCGAGCGGTTCTTCTACGACACCCCCAACCTCGTGGGCATCTTCCGGATAACTGATCTCAGCAGCGGCCAGTGTCATCTGGCTCGAAGGAGCTTCTAGTTCTAGATCGTCGTCGACGATTTCCCATTGTCGGAATGCTTCGTAATCACCAGTCTTCCGGTCTATGGAGACACGAACCTCGATGTCCTCGCGATTTCGTTTTCGGGTAGCTGTCGCTAGAGCAGCTTCGATCGCCTCGAAAACCACGGATTCTTCCAGTTCCTTTTCCTTAGAGAGCACATCTGCCATCATTAGCACGTCATCTTTTGTCATACCACTGCCCTCATAATCTTCGAATTATCCACGCGAATGACCTATCCCGTACTCAGACACCAGCTTTGCCCGCTCCATGTCAGCATATGGCAGTTCATAACATTCCCCATCAACATCCACTACAGCCAGGCCTTCAGCAGTCTCAGTCAGAACACCGGTAAACCTCCGCCTTCCAAGATAGCGTCCACGCATCCTAATGTTGACCAACCGACCGAGTACCTTCTCGAAGTGCTCGGGCTTGACCAATGGGCGGTCTATGCCTGGTGAGGACACCTCCAAGGTGTATTCATCCCCAATCGGATCTTCGACATCCAGCACTGAGCTGACCTGGTTGCTCACTGTTTCACAATCCTCCACCAATATCCCGCCCGGCGAATCTATATAGAGCCTCAGCGTTCGCCCCCCGGGGCCGGCCAGTTCCACCATGACCAGTTCAAAGCCCATGGCCTCGACCACCGGTTCCAGCAGTTCCCTCAGGCCTGTCACATCATCCAACAAAGCTATCCCGCCCCGGGACCTGGGCGGCCATCGCTCAGGGCCCGCAAAAACAAACCCCGCAACAGCGGGGTCGTAGTCAAACCTTCTTTGGTAGCGGGGGTAGGATTTGAACCTACGACCTTCGGGTTATGAGCCCGACGAGCTGCCAGACTGCTCCACCCCGCATCAAAACGTTGCGATTATAGATCGCTAAGGCGTTGTTAACAAGGCCCAACTCTGAAACCTAGGCTTCACAAAGGGTGGACCATAAGGTGGGCCGGACAATTTGTCTTCGCCTTTGAACCTGGACCGAATAAGATACGCGCCCTGGACTTTGATTTTCTGTCCGCAGAATTTACCGACTGCATTTATGAGAAATGTCGACCCTGCCGAGTTAGCTAAATTCGAACGTCTGGCGGCACGCTGGTGGGATGCAGACAGCGAATTTCGCGCTCTTCATCAGATCAACCCACTGCGTCTTGATTTCATAGATCGCAAGGTCTCACTGGCTGGAAAATCGGTACTCGACGTCGGTTGTGGAGGCGGTATTCTCTGCGAGTCGATGTGGGAGCGAGGTGCGACAGTGAGTGGCATAGATGCCGGTCACGGGCCCATCTCGGTGGCAGCGTTACACGCACGGGAACGCTCAGCCGAGATTGACTACCGCGAGGGTACAGCTGAAGAATTCGCCGGCGACTCACCCGCCCAATTCGATGTCGTCACCTGCATGGAACTTCTGGAGCATGTTCCAGAACCATCAGAAACGATAGCTGCGTGCGCTTCCATGCTCAAAACCGGGGGCAGTGCTTTTTTTTCGACAATCAATCGAAATCCCAAGTCCTGGTTGTTCGCGATTGTTGGGGCCGAGTATGTACTGAACCTCCTGCCACGCGGCACCCACCGCTATGAAAAATTTATCCGGCCATCTGAGCTGGAAGCCTGGTGCCGAAAAGCCGGCTTGACTACCGCTGCGATCATTGGACTGCACTACAACCCGCTGACGTCTGCCTATGCTCTTAGAAGCGGTGTCGACGTCAACTACATTATGCATTTTCGACGAATCAACGATGTTGTATCAGGCACCCCATGACGACGACACAGCCTTGCACCATCAACAGTTTTCTCATCGATCTGGATGGCACTTTGGTGGATACTGCGCCGGACCTGGTCGCCTCTTTGAATGCCATTCTGGTCATGGAAAACAGATCTAAGACCACACTTAAAAGGGCCCGTCACTGGGCGGCCGGTGGCAGTGCCCGACTTGTGAAGGAAGGCTTTGGGATCTCGACCAGTGATCTGAGATTTCCCCGTCTGCGCCAGGCTCTACTGCATCATTACACCGAACACCTTTGTATTGAAACGCGACTTTTTCCTGGTATGAACGAGCTTCTTCAAGACGTCGAATCCAAAGGCTGGCCATGGGGAATTGTGACCAACAAGCCCGCGTTCCTCACCCATCGACTTCTCCATCTGCTGGGGCTTACTGAAAGAGCCGCGACGGTCATCTGCGGTGACACTCTGAAGCACAGTAAACCCCACCCTGCCCCGGTACTCAAGGCCTGTGAAGATATCGGAAGCCTTGCTTCCACCACTCTTTTTGCCGGTGACGATCTGCGCGACATCCAAGCCGGAAGAACAGCTGGCAGTCAAACGGCCGCAGTGACCTGGGGGTACGCAGCACCCGGGGACAATCCCCACACCTGGCAAGCCGACCATGTGATCGAATCAGTCGATGGACTCCGCCAGGTACTATCCCTGGACTAGCTCGTTCGCGCTGTTATTCGCCTGACCGATAAAGCAGGGGGCCGCGGCCTGCTGGATCGGCGCCACTGATTCGTGAACTTGTTCACAGAGACAAAATCCCGGCCAATGAATAATCTGCCCGTCGGGACGTCGTCTGGAACCTCGCACAGGGACGTGCAAGTCGGATCGACAAGGAAATCCGGGCTGGTCGATGATCTTCGACAAAGCGATGCCCGGTACTTTGCCGGGCATCGCTCACTAACTCGTCTCAGGGGTTTGTTTTCGAGACCGAGAATTGCGCAGTACTCTTAGCTGGCCTCGTCCAATGCTTCTTCTAATTGTGGAACCGCCTCAAACAAATCTGCCACCCAACCGTAGTCCGCGACCTGGAAGATCGGTGCTTCTTCATCCTTATTAATCGCGACGATCACCTTGGAGTCTTTCATGCCTGCCAAATGCTGTATGGCGCCAGAAATACCAACGGCAATGTAAAGGTCTGGTGCGACCACTTTACCGGTCTGTCCGACCTGGTAATCGTTGGGTACATAGCCGGCATCTACAGCAGCACGTGAAGCCCCCACGGCTGCGCCAAGCTTGTCAGCTATACGCTCGAGCATCGGAAAGTTATCTCCACTCTGCATGCCTCGCCCACCCGAGATCACAATATCCGCGGTGGTCAATTCCGGCCGTTCAGACCGGGTCAGTTCTTCGCCGGCAAATCTTGACAATCCCGAATCATCGACAGCGGTGACCTCCTCGATCGACGCACTGCCATCTTCAGTTGCGGCTTCAAAAGCAGTCGTTCGAACCGTGATCAGTTTGATCGGATCTTTTGAACGAACCGTGGCCATCGCGTTGCCAGCATAGATCGGCCGCGTGAATGTGTCCTCGCTTTCGATAGCACTGATATCAGAGACCTGTTGTACATCCAACAGTGCCGATGCCCTTGGCATCACGTTTTTCCCGAATGTCGATGCCGGTGCAACGACGTGGGAATAGTCCCCTGCCAGCGACACTATTAGCGGGGCAAGATTTTCTGCCAAAGCATCGGCCAGGCACGGTGACTCTGCCTTTAAGACTCTACCCACACCGGTTACCCGCCCAGCGTGCTCAGCAGCAGCGCTGCAGTCGGACCCGGCGACAAGGAGGTCTATCTCTGCGCCCAGTTGCTGGGCGGCTGTGACTGCGTTCAACGTCGACGGTTTCAGTTCACTGTTATCGTGTTCGCCAATGACGAGAATTGCCATTTCAAATCACCTTCGCTTCATTCTTGAGTTTATCGACCAGTTCGGCCGCGCTTTCCACCTTGACTCCAGCACTCCTCGCCGGTGGCTCTACCACACTGACGATTTCCAGCCTGGCCGAGATGTCGACCCCAAGTTCTTCTGGATTCAGGGTGTCCAAAGGTTTCTTCTTGGCCTTCATGATGTTGGGTAATGACGCATACCTTGGTTCATTGAGTCTGAGGTC
>PVBE010446608.1_pt1 | contig 48393 bp, 50 predicted proteins | sample 1631181 | NCBI WGS metagenome assembly PVBE01 (sample SAMN08397723, study PRJNA350692) | Marine metagenome, whole genome shotgun sequencing project. | isolation source: water | place: Pacific Ocean | collected 2012-04
ATCGCGACGGCCACCTGCAACTGGGCACCAACGATAGCCTGTCTAGTACTCCTATCGTATTTAGTCGCAGTGTCGGTGACCCACCTCCCCAAGTTCGGGACGACGTCGGGCTGTCCGAAGGCCCTGCGCTCCTTCACATAGGCGATCGTGTCGTCGAGGGAGCGCCGACTGCTCGCGATGGCCTGCACCGCGATCACGAGCCGTTCCTGCTGCAGCCCCGACATCAACAGCTTGAAGCCCGTCCCTTCTTCCCCCAGGCGATTCGCCAGGGGAACGCGGCAGTCGTCGAAGAAGAGCTCGCTCGTGTCCTGCCCCTTGAAGCCGAGCTTCTCGAGGTTGCGTCCACGACGGAATCCAGGTGTATCGGCGTCCAGCAAGAGCAGGCTGATTCCACTGTGGGGTGGGCTGGCATCGGGGTCGGTCTTCGCCGCGACGATCACGAGATTGCAGCTCTGTCCGTGTGAGATGAACGTCTTCGAGCCGTTCAGTACGTAGTGGTCCCCGTCGCGCAGTGCCCGGGTCTGGATGCTGGCGAGATCGGAGCCCGCGCCGGGCTCCGTCAGGGCGAGCGCGATGAGGATTTCGCCGCGGACAGCGGAGGAGAGATAGCGCTCCTTGTGCGCGGCGCTGCCGAAGTGCGTGAGGTAGGGCATCGAGGTGTCGCTGTGCACGGCCACCTGGAGCGCCCACGCGCGAATGCGCGCGAGCTCCTCGAGCACGATGGCGGAGTACAGGAAGTCACCGCCCCCGCCCCCGTACTCCTCCGGGACGTTGACGCCCAGGAAGCCGGCCTCGCCCATGCGCAGCCAGCTCTCTCGGTCGGTGATCCCGTCCCGGTTCCACTTCTCCACCTTGGGAGCGAGCTCGGATTCGGCGAAGCGCCGAAACTCGCTGCGGAACACTTCGTGCTCTTCGCCGAATACGTCGCGTCGCATGGAGACCCTTCACGCACCCTGCTGAAGCTTGTTGTGCTTCCGATAAATCCGTATAACAATTCATCCATGATAGACGATGGGGGCGACCCGGCACCCGCTGTGCGGGGAGCCGACGCCGGCGAGCACTCGACCCTGGCCCAGGTGCTCGGAAGGGCGTTCAGCAACGACCCGGCCCTCCGCTGGTGGGTCCCCGACGATCAGCAGTGGGATCGCAACGCACATCGATTCTTCGAGGCCTATCTGAGGAGCGTTTCGTCGCACGGCGTGATCCTCACCACACCTGAGCTCGGAGGTGCGGCGCTCTGGACGCCCCCCGGTCCGAAGACGTCCATGCTCGGCGACACGCTCCGAATGTTCTGGGTGCTCGCCGTGGTCGCGCGGAGCCGAGCGCCCCTGGCAGTCCGGAGCCTTTCCTTCACCGAGCAGATGCGCCCCAAGGAATCCTTCTGGTGCCTGGACTGCATCGGGACCGACCCTTCGCAGCAGGGAAAGGGCATCGGATCGGCCTTGCTGCGGCCCATGCTCGAGCGCTGCGACGAAGAACACAGCCCCGTCTTCCTCGAGACCGCCCAGCCGTCGAATCTCGGGTTCTATCACCGACTCGGATTCAGTGTCGTCGGCGAGTTCGGACTCCCGATGGGTGGCCCTCAAGTATGGCAGATGTTGCGCAAGCCCTGAGCGCGACGAGGAGATCTTCGACATGCCGACCGGCGCAACGATTCAAGCCGCCCTCGCCGACACGAAGCCCGTGAGCTTCTGGCTCGACCGTCCGGAACGACCGAGCCCTCTCCCGCCCCTCGAAGCTGACACGAAGACGGATCTCGCCATCGTGGGCGGTGGATTCACGGGGCTCTGGACGGCCGTTCGGGCGAAAGAGGCCGACCCGGCCCTCGACGTGGTTCTGATCGAGGCGGATGCGATCTCCGAAGGAGCTTCGGGCCGGAACATGGGAGCGCTGTGGAACGACATCGCCGGCGGCGCCGCGCACGCCCTCGAGCACTTTCCCCACGAGTACGAGACGCTGATGAAGCTCGGGCGCGAGAACACGGAGGGCCTGATTGCGAGTCTCGACCGCTATGACATCGACGCTGCGTTCGACCCGGGCGACATCCTCTTCGTGGCCCGAAACCGCGAGCTGGCCGAGCAGCTGCGCGCGCACAGCGAGGCATTGGGCGGTTCGGATGAACCCTTGGAGTTCGTGGATCAGGAGACGTTGCAAGCAGACATTCACTCGCCGGTGTTCTTTGGCGCAGTGAAGCTCGCCGCTGGACGTGGCGTTCTCGATCCCGCGCGCCTGGCCTGGGGGCTGCGTGATGCGGCCATCCAGCTCGGGGTGCGGATCCACGAAGGCACCCCGATGACGGGCCTCTCGGCGAGCGGGGCTCAGGTCGAGATCCGCTGTCCCCATGCGAAGGTGCGCGCCCGCCGCGTCGTGTTGGCGACGAACGGCTACAAGAGTGCGGTCGGCGCGCTCCGGCGGCGCATCGTCCCGATGTGGCAGTGGGTGCTGATGACAGAGCCGCTCTCGAAGGCCCAGATGGAGAGCATCGGCTGGTCGCGCCGCCAGGGGATGGGCGGCAGCGACGCCTCCGGCGGGAGCAACGACTATCACTACTACCGGCTCACCATCGACAATCGGATCCTGACTGGAGGTGGGACGCAGTACCACTACTCGAGCGATACGCGAGCCGCGCTGGGAGACAACCGGGCGAAGCACGAGGAACACGCTGGGATCCTCTTCGAGACCTTTCCCCAGCTCGAAGGGATTCGGTTCACGCATCGCTGGGGGGGCGTGCTGGGGATGACGACATCCCGGGTGACGGCCTTCGGGACCACCATGGGCGATCGCGTAGCCTGGGCGGCCGGTCTCAACGGACACGGCATCAACGGCAGTCGCTTCGGGGCCGGCGTCGCATTGGCGATGCTCGGCATCGGAAACACCGATGCGCTCCAGCTCGATCTCGTCCGCAAGACACCCCAGGCGTGGCCTCCGGAACCGGTCCGCTACCTGGGCATCCACGCCACCCTGCGCGCCATGGACACCGCGGCGAGGCGTGGGCACGAGGGGCTCTGGCTCCGCTTCCTCAAGGGCCTGGGCCTGAACGTGGGCGGATCAGCGGTGTGAGCCGGCGTTGGTGCATGAATCGGAGACGTGTCGCCGGTTTCTCCGTTTCGGGGATCCGGGTCAGGCGCCGATTGCGAAGGACTCTGGCCGGCCAAGCTCCGTCATCCGGTTCAGGATGTTGCATGCGATCAGCGCCTCGGCCTCCTGCGATTTGGGATGACGCGCACGTAGCCGGTCGCCAATAATCGACTTGTATCTGAAGAAGGTGTTCTCCACTCGGGCCTGCTGGTGGTACCCCGATTCCTTCCTCCACTGGCGACGCCCGACATTCTTCACTCTCCCGACGGTACGATCGCGACTACCGGGTCGCCTCGATCTCGTTGCTGTCCTTGTTGGCGGAACGACGACTTTCGCATTCCTCGCTTCTGCAGCGTCGTAGATCGCGATCGCGTCGTAGGAGGAGTCGGCTGTGAAGCTCCCGATGTCATCCTCAATCGTCTCGAGGAGATCGAGAGCAGTATCCGAATCGCCCGCGTTCCCGTCGGTCAAGAGCTCGGCGAGGATCACGCCAGATCGATCGACGCCCAGATGAAGTTTCTTCCAGGCGCGCTTTCCGTTGTCTCCGTGCTTGACGGCTGCCCACTCGCCTTCGCCGACGATGGACAGCCCGGTGCTGTCGACCATGAGATGAATGCGTTTGGTGGAAGCTACACGGTCGGGACGGACGTTGAGGTGTTGGCCGCGCCGAGAGAGGGTCGTGTGGTCGGGAGTCTCGAGTTCGATGTCCATCAGGGACAGGATCGATCGCAAGAAGCCCTCCGCCTGACGGAGCGGCAACTTGAAGACGAGCCGGAGCATCAGAGCGGTCTCGATCGCGTGATTGGAGAACTTCCTCTGCCCGCCGCGACCGCCGGAAGCCGCCGGCTTCCAGTCCTCAATCGCGTCCTCGGAGATCCACTGGGTGATCTCGCCTCGTTGCACGAGTGCCCTGTCGTATTCGGACCAATTGTTGACTCGATATTTCGTCTTGTACTTGGGATGGACTCTGGGGTTCATGCCGAGAAAGTGGCCCATTCGGCCATCGGACAATCAAGATCAGGGTGATTGACCGAATCTACTCTTCTATTCATGCACCAAGGCCCCGAGGGGATGCTCGACTCCATCATTTTAATTAGTTATATATTTTCATGTCCCGCGTCCACGCGCGGCCCCTGTCCATGTACCCTATGCGCGCGCAGGTCGTACGGAAGCTGCTGCCACTCGAGACGAGAAGAGGTGCGTCAACCCATCTGCGCTCCCGAGCCTATCAAGGAGGTCCCGGCCATCATGAAGCGAGACAACGCCATTCTTCTGAGCATCGACGATCACGTCGTCGAGCCCCCGGATCTCTTCGAGCGTCACATTCCGGCCCGCTGGCGGGATCAGGCGCCCCGCCTCGTCAACGGCTCCGATTCTTCGGAATCGGTCGTCGAGGGCGGCTTCGGCCACGACCTCAGGCCCGGCGTGGACCGTTGGATCTTCCAGGGTGAGTCGATCGGAGTACCCGGTCTCGGGGCCGTCTGCTCGTGGCCGAAGGAAGAGTGGAACTTCGATCCCTGCAGCTTGTCGGAGATGCGACCCGGGGCGTACGACGTCGAGGCGCGAGTGCGTGACATGGACGTGAACGGCGTGCTCGCGAGTCTCAACTTCCCGACCTTCCCGGGCTTCGCCGGGACCCACCTCGCGCGCATGCCCGACCGCGCGCTCACCAACGCGACCGTCTCGGCCTACAACGACTATCTGCTGGACGACTGGGTCGGGGCTCATCCCGGGCGGTTCATCCCCTTGGCGGTCGTTCCCTTCTACGACATCGACGCGTCGGTCGCCGAGATCAATCGCGTCGCCGCCAAGGGCTGCCGGGCCGTCACGCTGCCGGAGACACCCTACGGCCTCGACCTGCCCGACTTCAGCACGGGGCACTGGGACCCGGTCTTCGCCGCACTCTGCGATCACGGCATGGTCGCCTGTCTTCACATCGGTGGCGGATTCGGGCTCGTGAAGCGCCCGCCGGCGGCGCAGATCGACGACCTGATCCTGCTGGCTCCGCAGGTCATGGGGATCACATGTGTCGACATCATGCTGAGCGGTCTGCTCCAGCGATTCCCGTCCACCAAGATCGCGCTCTCCGAGGGCGGCATCGGCTGGATCCCCTTCCTGCTCGACCGGCTCGATCGCCACATGACCAATCAGGCGTGGACCCATCTCGACAAGCTACCGAAAGGCAAGTCGCCGGCGGACGTCTTCCGCGACCACTTCCTCGCCTGCTTCATCACGGATCCGAGCACCCTGCGCCTGCGTGACCGCATCGGAATCGAGTCGATCGCCTGGGAGTGCGACTACCCGCACTCCGACTGCACGTGGCCCGAGTCGCCCGAGCTGCTCCTCCGCGAGCTGACGGCGGCGGGCTGCAGCGATGAAGAGATCGACCTCATCACGTGGAAGAACGTCGCACGATTCTTCTCGTGGGACCCCTTCAAGTACACGCCCAGGGAAGAGGCGACGGTCAGCGCGCTACGCGCCCGCGCCACCGACGTCGACACATCTACGACGTCGCGGAACGAGTATCGACGGCGTTTCGAGGCGGCGGCGGCGACGCCCTGACGGAGCGTACGGCCGCGCTGATCGCCACCTCCTCGTCGCTGCCAGTCGCGCCCATGTCCTGGTGTGAGGATCCGGTCGACGACGAGGAGCAGGCCATGTCGGAACTCTGGGAGTCCTGTCTGCGCGATCGAGAAACGCGTTCGATCTCGAGCGGGCTCGAGTAGTGGAGAGTAACGACCAAGAGGAGAACCTCATGATCTACGATCCCTTTTCCATCGAGATGCAGGAAGACCCCTATCCGGCCTACAAGCATTTCCGCGACGAGGAGCCCTGCACCTACAATCCCGATATCGACTTCTATGCACTATTCCGATTCGAGGATGTCTGGGAAGGCACGCTCGAATGGAAGACCTACAGCTCGCGCTTGGGACATGACCTCTGGAACAAGACCGAGTCAGGCGAAGCGCTGTCGATCATCGGAATGGACCCGCCCCGTCATGTGAAGCTTCGGAATCTGATCTCGCGCGGCTTCACACCCAGGCGAATCGCCGGGTTGGAAGGTCGACTTCGAGGTATCGTCACACGCTATCTCGATTCGGTTCGAGACGAGAGCGAGTTCGACATCCAAGAAGTGCTCGGCAACAAGTTCCCAATGGACGTGATCAGCGCTCTGCTCGGCCTCCCGGAGGAGATCCGCGATACCTATCGTGGGTGGATGGACCGGTGGCTCGAGCGGGACCCGACGACGGGGCAGCCTCCGCCGGATGCCGCCGAATGCTCCATGAAGGCGAGGGAGTACCTGACCGCACTGCTGAAGGAGCGTCAGGCGGACCCGCGCGAGGACCTGCTCTCGGTCGTCGCGAGCTCCGAGTTCGAAGATGTCGATGGAGTGAAGAAACACCTGACATTCGAGGAGATGCTGAACTTCGCCTTCCTGGTCGGTGCCGCCGGAGCCGAAACGACGCAGAAGTTGCTCGGAAACTGCATCGTCTACCTGGCCCGCTACCCCGATCAACGCAAGCGGATCTGGGAGGATCCGCTGCTCATCGAGCCGGCGATCGACGAGATCCTGCGCTTCGAAGCGCCCTCCCAGTTTCAAGGGCGTGTGGCGCAGCGTGACGTCCAGATCCATGGGAAGACGATTCCGGAGGGCGCACGCGTTGCGTTGGTGACCGGCGCTGCCTGTCGTGACGAGCGCGAGTTCGACGAGCCCGACCGCTTCGACATCGACCGCCGACCCGATCGAGAGCTCTACTTCGGATTCGGCCCACACGTCTGCATCGGGAAATCGCTCGCGCGACTCGAGGCCCAGGTAATGCTCGAAGAGGTGCGAGATCGATTCCCGAACTATGAGGTCGACGAAGCCGGCCTGACGCGAACCCGCCAGGCGCATGTGCGTGGATTCAAGACCATACCCATCCGCATCGGCTGAGCGGCTCGCACGGGATCAGTGGCCGGGCATCATCGGTCCTGGGGGAAGGACCGGCGCAGCATGCTCGCGAGCGCCGGAGAAGCCCGATGACGAAGCCCTTCGAAGGAATCCGCGTGCTCGAAGTCGCCGCCTGGACCTTCGTGCCAGCCGCTGGCGCGATCCTGGCCGATCTCGGGGCCGACGTGATCATGGTCGAGCCGCCGAACGGCGATCCCCAGCGCGGTCTCAAGAACATGCTGAACTTCGAGACAGCCGGACCGAACCTGTCCCTCGTCATTATCACAAATCTGGCCTACGCAGCGCTTCTGAATGTCCGCAAGTAGCGATGGTGTAGCCCACCGACCCGCGGAATCGCGACGACCTTCCCTGTCTCTCTCGGCTCAATCGGCCGCTCTTCTGGGGCGTCCTTCTCTAGCCCGAGGTGCGTTCGGTCCCGGTGGTAGTAGCCGACGTAGGACCGGACCACTCACAGAAGCTGAGACTCATTGATCGCGATCACGTGGTCCAGGCAATCTCTTCGTAGGCTGGCAATCCACCTTTCGGCAAATCCATTCTGCCAAGGAGATCGAAGAGCTGTGCATATCTGTTCGAGTCCGAGCCCACCAACCCGATCACGAAACTCTATCCCATAGATCTTGTCATTGTCGCGAATCAAGAAACGCCCAGGCAGGTCGAAGGGACAGGCTTCGACTACTTGCCGCGCGGTCCACTCTGCAGTCGGATGTCGAGTCACGTTGAAGTGAAGGACACGCCGCCGCTCCAGGCTCAGCACAAAGAACACGTAGAGAATGCCAAACGTCGCCGTGGGCACGACAGCGAAGTCGATCGCAAGAGTCTCGCGTAGATGATTGCGCAAGAACGTTGCCCATCGCTGCCGCGAACCCGCTGGCGGAGGGCGCTTGGGCATGCAGCGCGAAACGGTGATCTCCGATATCTCGATACCCAGCTTGAGCAGCTCACCGTGAATTCGAGGAGCACCCCAACCGACATTCATCTCTGCCATCTCAATGATCAGCCTGCGAACTTCGACGGAAATTCCAGGTCGGCCAGGACCACGTCCTCTACTCTTCCACCGCCAGAAGAGCCGGAATCCCTTGCGATGCCAGGCCAAGACGGTGGATGGCTTCACCATAGCCAGACCTTCCCTCCAGCCATCCCAGAGCCGGGAGAGCAGGGCCCAGAAGACACGGTCAACAGGCCGAAGCTTGGGCCGAGGCCGTCGATGTACCAAGCACGAGAGTTGGTGGCGCAGGGCAACATTCTCGGCGACGAGATCAGCACGGTCCTTGAAGACGGCAGCGAAGATTGAGAGAACCGGCGGCAGTTTGAAGGGCATCTGGCGGATCATAGCCTTAGCCCCAGTGCGCGAAGAAAGTCTGCAAATCCACGGTCTTACCCGATAATGACGAGGCACAGCCGAAACTCGCTGCGGAACACCTCGTGCTCTTCACCGAATACGTCGCGTCGCATGGAGACCCTTCACGCACCCTGCTGAAGCTCCTTGTGCCTCAGGCTAATCCATATAATAATTTAGCCGGGATAGATGATTCAAGTAGAAGGGATTGGGGCCGGGGGTCTTGAAGTTCAGCATCTTCTTCAATCCGCGCTGGGGATCACCATTCGGCGGCTCGACCTTGACAATGTCGGCGCCGAGATCGGCGAGAATCGCACCGGCGGCAGGCACGAAGGCCCAGGCCGCGACCTCGAGGGCGCGGATTCACTTGATCCCCTCCAGCATGAAGCGAGATTCGAACTTGCATTCCCTTCGACGACAGGCATGCGAAACGCATGCCCCTCGTCTGATACTCGCTGCTCGCTACTCGCTCGCACTCGCAGCCTGGCGGCTGCTCCCCCCTCACGTTGGCAAGCTTCCTCAGAAATCGCCTGAGTTTCAGCTATTCTGTCTTCCCGACATACAGGAGCCGAATACGTGCCCGAATCGCTGACGGAGATCGCGCGAAAGATCTCGAGCGCGCCCTGGAATCGTCCCGGGACCGACAAGACGTGGGTGCTGAATGCTATGGCGCAGGTACTGAAGTTCCAGCGCGAAGTCCGGCAAGCGAAGCGTGTCGACCGGAGATAGCGGCTTCGCACGGGCACTCGCTGCGCTCTCCGAAGCGGGTATCGACTTCATCGTCGTAGGGGTCGGCGGCATCAACTTCTACGCACGCACGCCCTCGGAAGCCTTCTCCACCTTGGACATCGAGACGCTGCTCGCACCGACCGCGAGTAACCTCGCCCGAGCGCTGCACGTTCTCAGCCGGCTCGGGTACAGCTACGAGGCGGGCGGAGAGCCGTTCATCGACGCGGAAGATCCCCTCGTTCTCGCCCGGGTCATCGAGAACGGAGCCAGCATTTCGGCGATCCACCCCGAAGACGGCGAAATCGATCTGCTGACATCGATTTCCGGGTTCGACTACAGCGGGCTGTCGGTCGACGCAGCGGAGTTCGAAGTCGCGGGATCCCGCGTGCGTGTCGGCCAGCTCGAAAAGCTCCTCCGCTCGAAGGAAGCGAGCGGCCGACCGAAGGATCTCGAGTTCTTGCGGACGTTTCGTGCGACGAGGACCGAGGAGGACTGATCGATTCTCGCGAAGGGAGCCGGTGATGCCCAGCGTCGCGACGCTCGTCGATCGACTCGAGGCCAGCCTCGCGGGCGATCTCGAGAGGGCTGGCAGGACGCGATCGCGCGTCGCCCTGGGGATCGTAGAATGAGCCCTGGACGAAGCGTCGCGGTCCACACCGGAGCCGCGCGTCCGCGACCGGAGGGAATTGCATGAGCGAGCACGTGCTGGACATCGAACGAGAGGGACCGATCGCGATCCTGCGGCTCAATCGGCCCGATTGACCGGAATTGTGGTCGAGGGCGCCGAGGCCGTCCGGATCGAGCTCGCCAATCGCGTCGTTCGGTCCGAGCGCGTCTTCGACGAGGCGATGGCGATGGCGCGTGCAATCGAGGAGATGAGTCCGGAGGGTGTGCGCATCACGCAGGCGCACCTGGCGCGGACCCTCGACCTCTCGAAGGAGGAGTCGCTGGGCTTCGCCAAGCAGGTGCGCGAGATGATGCAGCGGAGCGTGCGCTTCCAGGACGTCGCAAAGGGTGCCCTCGAGGCACGTCGGGTGGATCGGGGCGCCTGAACGCTGCCCTGCAAAATCGGTTCGCCGCGTGTGCGAGCGGGCATGAGGAGGACGAGATGGTCGATTCCCAGAAAAAGCTAGCTGTGGTGACGGGAGGCTCCTTCGGGCTCGGGCTGGCACTCTGCCACCACTTGATCGCCGCGAACTTCGCCGTCCTCGCGTGCGGGCGGAGGGAGGACCGTCTCGGGCGGGCCGCGACGGAAATCCCGGGCCTGCGCACGCTCGCTGTCGACATTACCCAACCTTCGGATCGAGACCGGCTCTTCGACGCGATCGGTGCCTCGCCGGAGCCGATCGATCTCTTCGTCAACAACGCCGCCGTTAGTCGCGCGCACGACTACACGAGTGACTTCACGCTCGATGAGGATCGTGCGCGGCAGGAGATCGAGACGAACTTCGCTGCGCCGATCGAGCTGATTCGTCGCTTCCTGGTCCTGCGGCGGGAGAAGGGCTGGGAGGCGCGCCCGGCGACCATCGCGAACGTCAGCACGCCGGGCGCGCTGTTCCCGCTCGAGGTGAACCCGATCTACTCGTGCAGCAAGGCGGGATTCCACTTCTTCACGTCGTCCTTGCGTCGCCAGCTCGCGAAGACGGCCGTCCGGGTCGTCGAGATCTTTCCGCCCGCACTCGATACGGGGCTCGCGCCGGACATGATCGTGCCCGGAGTGGAAAAGAACGGGCCCGAGGTGGTCGACGAGGTGGCGCGTCGTTCGGTCGAAGGGATCCTTGCCGGCGAGGCGATGGTCCTGCCGCATCCTGAGAGCGAGGCGCTCGTCGAGGCGGTGGGGGATGCGGCCGAGCGGGTCGCGGATGGTGTGAACAGGACACTGGGCCGCAAGGATGGCTGGGAAAGTCGCTCAGCGTGAGCACGCTCGCGATTCCCGCCTGCCGCAGCCTATCGACGGCCGCCGTGTCGACGAACGGGGAACGACCCCACGAGGACGCGGTACGCTGCGCTCCATCCTCTAGCCGGAGGTCTATGTCATGGCGAATCGAGCCCCGCGCATCATCGCCTTCGCCGGCAGTCTGCGAGCCGACTCGAACAACAAGAAGCTCGCCCGGAACATGGCGGCCGGCGCGGAGAGCGCGGGCGCCGAGGTGCGCGTGCTCGATCTGAAGGACTACCCGCTGCCCGTCTACGACGCCGACCTCTACGACGCGGTGAACGGGGACCCGCACCGACTCCACGACGCGGGAGGCAAGGTCGGCCCGCCCCACGAGGTGCCCATGCCGGAGGGGCTGCTGCAACTCAAGGAGCACTTCCGCTGGGCGGACGGCTGGCTCGTCGCGACGCCCGAGTACAACCGCAGCATCCCGGGCATGCTCAAGGACCTGTTCGACTGGCTGACGCGCCTCGCGCCGGGTGAGTCGCCGCTCGACAACTTCACGTACAAGGTGGTGGGCTGCGCCTGCGCCGCCTACGAGGGCAACGGGCATGGCGCGGTCGCCGACCTGCGGCGGCTGCTCTCCGGGCTCGAGTGCATCATGATCCCCAGCAGCAACGTCATCTTCATCTCCGAAGACCTCTTCGACGCGGACGACCGCCTCCGCGACGAGACGCAACGTCGCTCGGCCGAAGGAATCGGTCGTCGACTCGACCGCATGATCCGGCGCTTCCACGATCTGGGGAGTGCTCAGGATCTCACCTGACGTCGACCGGGCTGCATCGCAAAGGCGTGTGCCGACGGGCTGCTCCGGGATCGCCCCCGCGAGTCAGCCCATTGTGTCCGACTCCCCGAGACCGGTTCCGTAGTCGGTGACCGCGTCGGCTGGCTCGGGCGCTCGCAGCAGCAGCGTCTCGTGTCCGAAGCCCGGGTTGGCGAACAGGAAGCCGAAGCTCTGGGCGAGGTAGGCGCTCACCTCCGGCGTCGCGAGGGAGCCCGTTCTGAAGCCCTGGCGCTGCCAGTAGGGGAAGAGCGAGGCGAACTCGTCCGGGTCGAAGTCGCGGCTGAAGTCCGAGGGTCGCGTCGGACCGAGCACGATCGTCACGAAGCGTCGCCCCCCGATCTCCTCGGTGCGCCAGCCCTCCATGGCGGCCTCGAGGGCGGCCTTCGAGCAGCCGTAGGGTACGAGCGAATGTCGGGGCTCGGCCGACGAATCCGACGAGACGACGGCGATGACCCCGTGCTCGGAGAGATGGGGCAGCGCGGCCGCGATCGTGAGATTGGGACCCACCAGGTTGACCGCCAGGACATCGTTCCACCGCTGCGGGGTCATGGCGCGCAGCCTCGCGACATACGACAGCCCGGGCGTGTAGAGGAGGGCGTCGAGGCTGCCCAGCTGCTCGACGGCGGTGGCCACGGCGGCGTCGATGCTGTCCGGATCGCGCACGTCGATCGGAACGACATGCCCCGAGCCCGCTTCGCGGACCGCTTCCTCGAGCAGGTCGCTGCGGCGCGCGGCGAAGACCACGTCGGCGCCTCCCTTGGCCATCGCGATCGCCGTCCCGCGACCCATGCCCGAGGACGCTCCCACGACCAGGATCTTGCGACCTTCGAGCGTCATCGGGCTGCAACCTCGATGGGCATCGTACTGTAGCCCGATACGTTCGAGCTGTAGGTCCGCTCGAGCCCGTCGGGTTGCACCTCGTACTCGGGAAAGCGCAGCCCGCCGCCACCGCCGGTCACGAACGCGACCTGGTCTTCGAGCGGGATGTCTGAGGGGTCCATCGGGCGTCTCCTGAGTTGGGGCGTCGGCCGGTCGAGCCGGATCACCGACGCTCCGGACAGCATACTCGTCTTCGCCTCCCGCGCTCAGACGGAAGCCGTCTTCAGCTCTTCGTGCGCGTCTACGAAATGGCCTCGCAGCCGGTCGAGATCCGACACGATCGTCGGGCAGCTCACCATTCCGAAGTCGAGCATATCGACGTAACGGCGCAGCGTGACGTTCACGAGCTGACCCGACGGGAGATTCGGCGCCGGATGGTTGGCGAGCAGCCGATAGCCGGCGAGGAAGCGGGGCTCCCTCGGTCCCGAGACGTTGGAGACGGAGACGTTGCCCGCCGCGGTGCCCGACTCCGACGCGGCGCGACGACGCCTCGCGCCGAAGGGCCGGTCGTCTCGGCTCGCCAACCGCTCCGACAAATCGCTTCGCTCGACCTCCGCGCGCATCGCGAGGCGAACGCTTTCGAAGCGCTTCACCGGATCCGCGAGATGCGTTCCGAGATGCGGGGGTGGACACCTTGGGCCGTGCCGTAGAGATGGTTCGCCAGGAGTCGCACTGACTACTTCGTGCGGGGGTGACCCTCGCCGGGCCGCCCTTCGGTTGCGCGGCCGAGCCTCTCTCACGCCTTCTCCCAGTCGACGAACTCGATCGGCATGCCCGCCGTCGAGCCGAGGTCGACGACGAGCCGCTCCAAATCCGTGGGCCCGGCCTCATGACGCTGGGCCGGTGTCCCCCGCTCAGCGAGGTCTGCCGCCTTCGCGTCCAATCCAGCGACAGCGATCCGGATCGCGTAAGGCCCTGCTCCCCAAAGCGCCAGGAACTCCGCACTGCTGACTCGCTGCGAATTTCCCGGCTCGACGAGGTCGAGCCCCGCACCCCGCTCGAGGTTCCGCGACATCCGAACGTGCCTGACACCCGTGCCGCGATCTTCCGAGATCACGCCCTCCGGCTCCCAGAGCAGATTCCGCTCGAGGTCGCGAAGCGTCGCATCGAGGTCCTCGACCAGGAAGGCACGCGAAATAATGCGCATCATCTGGCCGGGGGCGGGGCTCCCGGGCTCCAGCACTGGGCGTGTCAGCACCTCGCCGGGAAAGGCAGGCCCGTCCGAGGGGATGACCTCGATCCGAAGCCCCGCGTCGGCCTCCGGTCGATAGTCCGAGAACGCATCCACGGTCACGCCCATCCAGAGCCGCGTGAAGGGGACATCCGATGTCGGCTCCTGCAGCCAGTGACGCAGCCCTCTCTCCCGGACGTTCCGCGCGAGCCGTTCCATATCGGAAGTCGCGACGACGGTCGCGTGGGTCTTGCAGGGACGGTCACCCTGCCCGTCGGAGATCCGCTGGCCGTGGCCCGGGTGCGCGCGTCCTTCGAAGGCCTTCGGGCCGATCACCTCCAGGCGTGTGGGCGCGAATCGAAACGACTTGTTCACGAGTGCGAAGACGCAGTCCCAGCCCTCATCGGCGTATTCGACGTAGGCCGCAGGTCCGGGTTCCGGCAGGCCGATCGTGCGGATCAGCTGCGTCACGACCTCGCGCGGTCGCGGAACGAGCATGTCGGCGGAGAAGAGAAGATCACAGATCGACACGTTGCGCTCCGGCTCGAAGAGTGGGGTGGTGTTCGAGTAGCCCTACAGCGGCTGGTTCTCGCATCACCCGATGAACCTGGCCGGGGCATGCGGTGTGCGGTCAGGCCCCGCCCTCCTCCGCCGCATAGCGCGCCACGTCGCACTCGATCAGCTCCCCGAGCGAGTCCGCGGGTGCCTCCGGAATCACGACCGGCTGCTGCCTCGTCGGCAGCAGCACGACCGCCCGCCCGGGAGAAGTCACGACCCCGCGCTGGTTCGTGCAGCGGATCTCGAGATGGACCTCATTGCGCCCCGCCTCCTGCCGCTTCTCGACCACTTCGCCCGTCAGCCAGGTCGTATCGCCCTGGAAGTTGAAGCGCCGATGCTCGCAGTACATCTTCCAGAGCCAGCCGTCATCGCCCATCCAGTCCGTCACCAGATGACATAGCCAGGTCTCGCGCAGCCCCCCGTAATCGTAGGAAGTGGGCAGCCCCAGCTGCCGGGCCCGCTCGGGCTCCCAGTGAAGTCTCTGGACGGTGTCCGGGACGTTGAGCGCATTCGGCGGGTAGAGGCCGGGCGCCTTCTTGCGGATGTTGTACGCGAGCTTGAAGTTGCCGGGCGGGGTCAGCTGCATCCCCCAGCCGAGATGCCAGACCAGGATGTTCGTCGTCGTGAGCGGCCCCTTCACCTTACGCTGAATCTCTTCGCCGACCTCTACGTCCTCGAAGTAACGCGTCTCACCACCCCGCCGCGTCTCCGCCTCGTAGCAGTCGTCGATCTCGGCCAGCTGCTCGGGCGTATACGGCTCGGCGGTTTCCGTCTCCTTCTTTCGCTTCTTCGACGCGTGGCGCTCGGCGTTGATCCAGGTGCCGCGCTGGATCATGATCGGCGCGCCGTCCTGGTTCGCGTAGGGCATCGAGATCGTCTCGTGTGCCGTGCGTCCGCCGAACGAGCTCTTCTTGTCGAGGACGCCCACGACCGAGCGCATCTTCTTGACGCGATCACCCCGATTGAAGGGTCGCCACCACTCGAAGTCCATGCGCGCTTGATACGAGCCGAGCCCCGCCCAGGGATCGCCCTTGAGCAGCGCCTTCACCTCGGCGGTGGGCTTGGGCGTCACGTTCTCGCCCATCGTGTACTGGAAGGTCGGCGGCGCGATCAGATTGCCCCAACGCGTCTTGGCCCCGTACTCGGGATCACAGTAGAGGGGATTGTCGTCTCCGTAGCCGAAGGCAAACTGGCGGGAGCCGTCCCAGGTCACTTCGAAGTTGTGTGGCGGATTGCGCAGTGGCTGGGGGATTCCGATCCGCTGGCGGGCGCGGTCGAAGGACTCTTGCGACAGGACCCCGTAGTCGTCGGCCTTGATGTCGGTCATGGGGGCATTCTCCACCTATTGTCACGCAAGGGGAAGCACAGAGAGAGGCGCTCGGCTCGAGCGCTGCAACGGCCCTCATCGCTTGTTCAGGGAAACCGTCTAATGTATAAAGGATTACACTGATTTCCTCCAGCTGCCAGGACACAGCCAGACAGCCCGGATCCCTTCCCCCTCATAACCCGGACGGACCATGCCCTACGAAACGATTCTCTACGAAACCTCCGACGATCACGTCGCCACCATCACGATCAATCGCCCGGACGCGATGAACTCGTTCAACCAGCGGTCCTGCGACGAGTTCGCCGACGTCTGGAAACGCATCCGCGAGGATGACGAGGTGCATACCGTGGTGCTCCGTGCGGCGATCGAATGCCGGGCTTTCTGCACCGGCGTCGACGTCAAGACCGGCTACGAATACGACAAGCCGGAAAACCCTTTCAAGCGGCGCGACCCGGGCGAGTTCCTGGGCCCCAAGCAGAACCTGGTCTGGAAGCCCGTGATCTGTGCGGTCCACGGGATGGCCGCGGGCGGTGCCTTCTACTGGATCAACGAGTGCGACATCGTGATCTGCTCCGAGGATGCGCAGTTCTTCGATCCCCACGTTTCCTTCGGCGCGACGACCGCCTGCGAGCCGATCGGCATGCTGCGACGGATTCCGCTGGGCGAGGTGATGCGCATCGCGCTGATGGGCAACGACGAGCGAATCTCGGCCGAGACTGCGCTGCGGATCAGTCTCGTGACCGAGGTCACGCCGAAGGACGCGCTCTGGGCCCGCGCCCACGAGATCGCCGCCACGATCGCTGCCAAGCCCTCGGTCGCCACCCAGGGCAGCGTCCGCTCGATCTGGGAGTCCCAGGACTCGCCGCCGAGCGAAGCGCTCAAATGGGGCTTCCAGTACGCAATGATCGGCAACGCGGTCGGACACCTCGATCGATCGAAGCAGCCGAAGGCGAAATGGACACTGCGTTAGTCCGGTCCGCCTGAGAGCAAATCAAGGGAGGGCGTCGGTCCAGGGGCCGAACTGAAGGACAGGGTCATGCTGATCACCGGCGGAACCCGCGGCATCGGTCTTGCCGCTGCGCAGCGTCTCCTCCACGCAGGCCCGGGTCGTCCTCACGGGTCGCGGTCAAAGCGCCGGTAAGGACGCCGTACAGCCTCGACGCCCTATCCTGATTGACGGCATGAGCGCCAAGTTCTATCAGGTTGCTCGCGCGACACGCTCTGCGTTTCAGTCGCTCCGGGCCTCCTTCAGCTGCTCCGTGACGCGATGCATGTAGGTGAGGTAGCCCACCGTGATGCGGCTCCCGCCCGTCACCTGGATCGTCTCACCGGTGATCCACGCTGCCTCGTCGGATGCCAGGAACGCGCACAACCCGCCGATATCGTCGGGCTTTCCAAGGCGCCGCAAGGGAATCGTGGCTTCCTGACGGGCGACACGACTGGGGCGACTCATGGAGCCGCCGGGGGCGAGGCTCTGCTCGGTCGGCACCACACCGGGCGCGACGGCATTCACGCGAATTCCAAGGTGGCCCCACTCGACAGCCATCGTCGAGGTGAGATTCTCGATGCCCGCCTTCGCCGCGCCGTATTGCCCGGTCATCGGACACGGCTGCGACCCGGCGCGGGAAGAGATGTTGATGATGCTGCCACCGCGATCGGTCATGGTCCGGGCAGCCGCCTGCGCTGCGAAGAAGGTCCACTTGAGGTTCAGATCGACGACGGCGTCCCAGCCGGCCTCCGCGAGGTCCATCAACGGTCCGACATCCCTCGCATTGGCGCTCCCCGCATTATTTACCCAACAATCGATCGCGCCCAGCTCTTCCAGCGCCCGTGCAACAAGCGCGTCGACTCCGTCGCGGTTCGTGATATCAGTCGGGATGGTGACGATCGTCGCGCCACGCGACCGCAGCGACTCGGCCGTCTCTTCGAGCTTTTCGGCCCGGCGGCCGGCGATGACGACGGATGCACCCGCACGACTGAGGCAACGAGCGATCCCCTTGCCGATGCCGGTTCCGCCGCCAGTGACGACTGCGGCCATCCCTTTCAAATCGAACATATCGACCTCCTGGACTTCGAACCCCGACATCGAGGATCTCGTAGGGCCCGGGCTGATTGGGCTCCCCTTCAGCAGCGAATTCCGACCTGCTCGAGACGGCGGGCGCGCACGCAGCGTCGGGGTCGCAACACAACCCACAGCTCAACGCGGATCGAGGCACGATGCCGACACAGCAATCGACCGAGACCAGGCCCCGCCCCCGGCGCGATGAACACCGAGATCGGCACCGGCGTGACGCGCCCCGAAGACGTCGATCCCGAGCTGCACGGGCCTTCGGGCGGCCTCCTCGCCCGAATAGTTCGCGGGAGTCTCAGCTCCAGCTGATCGACTTCACCTCCGTGAAGTCCTCGAGCCCGTGACGCCCCCACTCTCGGCCGATGCCGCTCTGCTTGAAGCCGCCGAAGGCACCGCCCTGGGCGATGCCGGTGAGGGGCTGACCCCAGCCGGGGCCCTGTCCGCCGCCCATACCGGACGCGACGGCGCCCGGCGTTGCGACGCCCTCCGCTGTAATGCTCCCGGTGCGGATCCTACGTGCGACGTTGAATGCGCGCGCCGTGTTCGCGGCTACGACCGCCCCCGACAACCCGTAGATCGAGTCGTTCGCGAGCCGGACCGCTTCGTCGTCCTCGCCCGAATAGGGGATGATGGTCAGCACCGGACCAAAGATCTCCTCCTGCGCAATCCGCATGTCGTTCGTTCCAACGAAGGCTGTCGGCTCGTAGAAGAAGCCCTTCTCGAAGCCTTCGGGTCGCTTGCCACCGGTCACGAGTGTGGCGCCCTGGTCGATGCCGGATTCCACGTAATCCTCGACGCGCGTGCGCTGCTGCTCGCTGATCAGCGGGCCGAGCACGGTCTCGGGATCGCGCGGGTCGCCGATCTTGAGCATCGGAGCCATCGCCTTGATGCCCTCGACCAACGGATCGAGCAGCTTCTCGGGAACCAACAGGCGCGTCTGCAGCGCACAGCCCTGGCCGCAATGCGTGAGCATCGCGCCGAAGCCGTGCTGGCGAGCGTAGTCCTCCGGGACGTCGTCCAGGAAGATGCGCGCGCTCTTGCCGCCGAGCTCGAGCTGGACGCGCTTGATCTGCTCACCCGCGCGCGACATGATGCGGCGACCCGTCGCCGTCGAACCGGTGAACGTGATCATGTCGACGAGCGGGTTCCCGGTGAGTTCGTCACCCACCTCGGCGTGACCCGTGACGACGTTCAACACGCCGGGCGGAAGACCCGCCTCGTCCGCAGCCCGCGCGATCTCGAAGGCGTCGAGTGGCGTCCACGGATGCGGCTTGAGTACGACGGAGCAACCGACCGCTAACGCCGGCATCACCTTCACGATGTTCAGCATGAAGGGGAAGTTGAAGGGCGTGATCGCCGCGACCACGCCGACCGGCTCGCGCACGAGCGCGCTGCCCGCCATGCCGTTCGGCCCGCCCGTGGGCGGCGAGGACTCGACCCACTCGACGAGGTCCTGGACCTTGTCGGCGTTGTAGTGCGCGATCCCGAGCGCGCCGCCGCACTGCACGAAGTCGAGGATCGGGCCGCAGGCACCGGCCTCGGCGATGATCAACTCGCGCAGCTCCGCCTCACGCGAGCTCAGGATCTCGGCCATCTGCTTGAGCTTCGCACCCCGTTCAGCGGGCTTCATGTAGGCCCAAGGACCGTCGTAGAAGGCGCGATGGGCGGCTTCGATCGCAGCGCGCGCATCCGCAACGGTCGCTTCCGGAACGATGCCGATCGGCTCCTCGGTCGCGGGGTCGATCACGGTGATGTCCTGCGCGGCCCCTCCTCGGGTCCACTTTCCGTCGACGTAGAGGTCGTAGTTCCAGCGCGTGCTCATCGGGCCCCCAGCGCCGCCCTCCGATTCGCCAGAGGGGCGCGGTCAATTCAAATCCTATATATAATCTAGCGGATCGACAAGCGCCTTCGCCTACCGGGCGGAAACACGATTCCGGCGGACCGCGAGATCGACGAAGACACGTTCGAAGAAGACACATTCGAAGAAGACAGAGGGAGAACATCATGGGAATCGATCTGTTCCGGTACGACGGCAAGCGCGCACTGATCATCGGCGGCGCGACCGGCATGGGCGCCGCGACCGCGCAAGCAGTCGCCGAACTCGGCGGCGAGGTCATCGTCATGGACATCGCCGACATCACCTACCCCGTCAAGCAGGCGATCCAGGTCGACCTGACGAAGCAGGCCAGTGTCGATGCCGCGCTCGACCAGATCGAGGGCAACATCGACGCGGTCTTCGCCTGCGCCGGCGTCGCGGACGGCACGCCCAATCTGATGACGATCAACTTCATCTCGCAGCGATACCTGATCGAGCGACTCCTCGAGCGCAACGCCCTTCCGCCTCGTTCTTCCGTCGCCATGATCTCCTCGGTCGCGGGTCTCGCCTGGCAGCAGGATCTGGAGACGATCCTCGAGTTCCTCGATACGCCCGACTGGGAGAGCGCCACTGAATGGATCAACACCCACTCGGACAGCGACAGCTACGTCTTCAGCAAGCAGGCCATGAATGCGTATGTTGCGCGGCAGGCCTTCCCCTTCCTCCAGCGTGGCCTGCGCATCAACGCCATCGAGCCCGGGCCGACCGATACGCCGCTGGCCCGTGCCAACGCCGAGATCTGGCTGGGGTACGCGGCCGACTACAACCGGGGCGCCAGCGTCGAGACGCTGACGCCCGAGCACATGGCGAACGCGCTCGTCTTCCTGTGCAGCGACGCCGCAAGCGGAATGAATGGCGTCTCGTTCCTCGTTGACCAGGGCCAGGTCAACGCCACGATCAGTGGCGGATACAAGCCGGACGAGAGCTGAGCAGTCAGGGGACCAGCTGATCAGTCGCCCGACTCGGGACGCGCGCGCCGCCTCCGCGGCGAATGCCACGCCGCGGTGAGGTCGAGCCCGTCCAACACGGCGAGCTTGCGGATCTTGTTGGTCGGCGTGCGCGGAATCGCATCACCCTCGACGACGATCACGTAGGCGGGCTGCATGTAGCGGGGAAGCTCCCCTTCGACTCGCACAAAGAGCGCCTCGGGCTCGATTTCAGATCCCGGCTTCGGCACCACGAGGAGCAGAACCTCCTGTCCCGCGATCGCGTCGGGCACGCCGATCGCCGCACACTCCTGGACCTCGCGGTCAGCCAGCACGACCGCCTCGAGCGCCGCCGACGAGATGTTCTCGCCCATGCGCCGGATCGTGTCGCGAATCCGATCTTTGAACTCGAAACACCCCTCCGGATGCCGGATCATCGCGTCACCGGTGCGGTACCAGCCGTCGACGATCGCGCTCGCCGTCTTCTCCGGCAGTCCGTGATAGCCGAGCGTGACGAGCGGACGTGCGGGCGGCCGGATCCAGAGCTCGCCGGCCGTCCCGTCGGCGACGTCCCTGCCCTCCTCGTCGACGATTCGCGCTTCGTATCCCCTGCGCAGCCAGCCGCAATCCCACCGCTGCGGCCCCGACTCGGGCGGCGCCTGAGGCCAGCGCAGCCCGATCGGGAATCCTACCTCCGTGCTCCCGTAGTAGTCGACGCAGCGCACGTCGAAGCGCTCGCTGAAGCGCTGGTTTTGGCGCGCCGAGTGCGAGCCAAAGATGACGCGGAGGGGATTGTCGCGATCATCCTCCCGCGCTGGCAGGCCGAGCAGAAGGGCGACGAAGGCCGTCGTGCTCGTGCATGCATGCGTCCGGATGTCGTCCCAGAATTCATGCAGAGAGAACTTCTCCCGAAGGACCACCCGCCCGCCGACATCGCTCATCGCTGGAAGCGGTGACCGCCCGGTCACGTGGAACGTCGAATGGCAGCAGTAGACCGCGTCCTCCTCGGAGAACCAGGAGCGCGGCAGGCGGCCGATCGTCGCGGTCATCTGGGCCCAGGTGATGACCGCGCCCTTCGCGGGTCCGGTCGTGCCGGAGGTGTAGATCACACACGAGGGGTCCTCGGGCGCTGGCCATTCGATTGCGCCCGGTGTCGCATCCATCGTCGGGGGCCGGTCGCGGTCGACCGCGACGACTTCGAGCCCTGGGATGCCAGCTGACTCGGCGACGGAGACGAACTCCGGCCGGGCCAAACACAGCCTCGCGCGCGCGTCCGTGAGTGCATGCGACAGAAAACTGCCCCGCAGCTCCGGATTGACGGGGACCTCACAGGCCCCGATGCAGCCCGCTGCCATCCACAGCAGGTACGCATCGATCGACGCGGGAAGCATCGAGACGACGCGATCGCCGGGCTCCGCGCCCAGCTCACGAAGCACCGTCGCCCAACGCCGGATGCCTTCGATCGTCTCGGCGTAGGTCGTGGTCCGCCCCGTCACCTCGACCATGAAGGGCCGGTCGGGATCGCGCTCCGCCCACCAGGCCAGGCGCCGCGGGAGCACGTACTCGGGATCGAGCGCGAGCGTCCCGGCGTCGTCGTCCGAGGCTGGGACGGACTGGTCCGGTGAACCGGGCGGAATCGGCCGTTGGGCGGGGGCTGCCGGACTCATTCGCTCGCGGCCTTTCTGCCCCCAGCCCCGCCCTGCCGGGGCCGCTCGGAAGCCACGCGTTGAGCGACGAAGATGATCTCCTGCGCGAAGCTGCAGCCCATCTGTCCCTCACCATCGTGGACCGTTCCATGAGTAGGTGCCAAGGCCGTGGGAGGCGCGCGTCCCAGCGTGCCCCTCGCAACAGGGTGGCGGACGAACTGTACTGCCCCCACCATTGGGGCCCTCTAGATAGGTTAGACGATTCATGGATTCAAGGATGTCCCAAGCCCCTTCCTCGACGACCTCGACGACCCTCGATCTCGCAAGCGATGTGCTCGCCCGAACGCCATCGACCTCGACCCCTCGGCGGGCGGCGAATTCGCTCCGGCGAACGAGTCACATCGACATGATCAAGAGGGGCGCGACGACGCAAGACGGCGTGCTGTTGGTCGGTGCCGCGCGCGACACGATCAGCGATGCAGAAGGTGTCGGCTCGATCCTCGCAGAGGCCTCCATTCGCGCGACCGTTGGCAGGAAACGCATCCTCGAGCAGCTCGAGATCGATCCCGCCGGGCCCGATGTCTCGCGGTTGCTGGGTCGCGTCGTCGCCAGCGGCTTCCGCGCAGCGGTCGACGAGACGGTCCCCAATGAACGCGAAGCGCAGACCCCGCTCTACCTGTTGCTCGACGACCTGCCCGTCGCTGCGCTCATCTCCGGCTATGCCGATCTCTACGTCCGTCATCCGGATGAGCCAGAGTCCGAATCACGGCAGCGCGCGCAGAGCCTCAAGGCCGACATCTGCGCGGGCTGGGCCAGCGACGCCACGATGATGCAGGAGATCGCACGCGTCGGTCGGTTCCCGACACCGGTCGGCCCGATCGCACCTCGCCTCGAACGCGACGACGACCCACTCAGCTGGCATCCGATCGGTCACCTCGGACCCGGAACGATGCGACGGCGCCGGCGGGTCGACGTCATCGCCGGCCAGACGCTCTCGATCGACGCGATGTTCCGCGACTCGCACGTCGACACGGACGGAGTCGAGACCGTCGTCCACGAGTACTCGCTCGAGGCCTCGGTCGACGCCGTGGACCTCGTCGTCCGCAGCTGCGAGGCCACCGCGCGTGTCCTGCCCTGGAGCGAATGCCTGAGGGCCGCGGCGAGCGGTGGACGACTCGTCGGACGGAGCGTCGATGCGCTGCGGGGCTTCGTCCGACAGCACCTCGTCGGAACGACGACCTGCACGCACTTGAATGACCTGCTTCGCTCCCTCGCCGATATCGCCCGACTCGCGCGGCACCTCGAAAACGCGAAGGGCACCCGATGAACGAGACGGCCCGAATCGAGTTCGGCGTCTACCTGCCCCAACTGCAGATCGACTTCGAGACGATCCGTGATCGCGTTCGTCTCGCCGATCAGCTCGGCTACGATACGGCCTGGTTCTACGACCATCTCTATCCGCCCCATCTTCCGGACGTTCCGGCTTTCGACGGGTGGACCCTCGTCTCGGCCCTGGCTGTCCTGACCGAGCGCATCCGACTCGGACAGCTCGTGCTCTGCAATGGATTTCGTCACCCGGGCGTACTCGCGAAGATGGCCATCACGCTCGACGTGATCAGCCAGGGCCGACTCGAGCTGGGTCTCGGCAGCGGATCCTACCTCGAGGAGTTTGCGGAGTTCGGTCTGTCCTGCCCCGACATCGCGACCCGCAGCGACCAGCTCGACGAGGCCTGCGAGGTGATCAAGCTCCTCTGCACGCAGAAGCGATCCAACTACGAGGGGCGGCACTACCGGCTTCAGAATGCGCCCTCGGCGCTATTCCCCGTTCAGAAGCCAACCCCGCGCATCGTCATCGGCGGCGGGGGTGAACGCCGGACGCTTCCGCTGGTGGCGCGTCACGCGGACGTCTGGAACTGCCCCACGTACTCGCTCGGCGAGATTGCGCAGAAGCTCGATGCGATGCGGCGCGCGTGCGACGTGATCGACCGCGACCCCGGATCCCTCGTGTTCGGCCAGCAGGCCGTCGTCGTCCTCCTCGAGCGCGACGAGGATCGGGATCGGGAGCTCGAAATCGCACGGCGTCGCTTCGGCGGCGAGGGGTGGGGACTCGAAGCAGGCGGCTTCATTGGCACCTCGGCCCAGGTCGCCAATCAGATTCGCGAGAAGGTCGAGCTGGGCTTCACCCAGTTCGCCCTCTTCTTCCACGATCGCGGAGAGCCGAAGACCCTCGAGCGATTCGCACGGGAAGTCATCTCAGCCTTTCGTTAAGCGACGGAGCCCGGAGGATCGGATGGACGAGTTGATCGTCGAGCATCGCGAACGCGTAGTTCACGTCACCCTGAACCGACCCGACCGCAAGAATGCCCTCGACGTTCCAAGCTGGCAGGAACTCGCGTGTTGCCTTCACGAATTCGAGCAGGACGACGCCCAACGCGTGATGATCCTATCGGGAGCGGGAGGAGACTTCTGCGCCGGGGGCGACCTCTCGCGCTCGAATCGGAGCACGCGGGGTCCCGCGGAGGACGAGACGGGCGATGGCTCGCTCGACACAGTGAAGACGACGGTCACCGCGGTGTGTCTCGGGATCCACCACGCGTCCAAGCCGGTCATCGCAGCGGTGGACGGCATCGCCGCGGGCGCCGGCGCCAATCTCGCCTTCGGATGCGATCTGGTCCTGGCCTCGGAGCGCGCGCAGTTCTCGGAGATCTTCATCCGGCGCGGACTCCCGATGGATTCCGGGGGAACGTGGCTGCTGCCACGCCTGGTCGGTCTCCAGAAGGCCAAACAGCTTGCCTTCTTCGGGGATTGGGTCGGGGCGGAGGAAGCGCGCTCGCTCGGTCTCGTGAACGAGGTCGTCCCGGCGGCTGAGCTGCTCGATGAGGCTCACGCCTGGGCGCATCGACTGGCCTCGAATGCGCCGACGGCGATCGCCGCCACCAAGCGGGCGCTCAATCGTTCCTTCGAGACATCCTTCATGGAAGCCCTCGATGCCGAGGCCGAGGAGCTGGTCGCAGCCATGGGATCGCCCGAAGCTCAGGAAGCGATCCGCGCCTTCTTCGAGAAGCGCTCGTCGAGGGACTGAGTGCAGCTCGACTTGGGGACCGCTCACCGAGTCCCGGCGAAGGGGCGCTGTCAGTCGAGGCGCGTCACGCGAACGCCGCATTCCTCGAGCGCTGCAAAGCCGCTGGCGCTGGCCGCCATGAATCGCTCGATGGTGTTGGGCGAGCTTCGGATGTCGCCCAGCTCGAAGTTGTAGCGATGCGCCGGCTCGTGGAAGGGCAGCTCGGCCATCTCGTCCAGCCAGCGTCGGATCTTCGGGAAGCCGTCGAAGTCGAAGAGGTTCGCCGTGCGAAGCTGCGAGAGCTCCTCGTAGCAGGCGATGTCCGCGATCGTCGCGCGGTCCGTGCAAAGAAAACCCACGTCGCCCGCAAAGTACCCGCGCTCGATCAAGCCAGAAACGAGCGTCGCAGTCGCGCGCCCGGCTTCGAGCTTGTTCGGATCATCGAGCCTCCTGATCAGCTCCGAGTAGCCCCGGCCCTCCATGAACTCGCGAAACGCGATGGTTACGAAGGGCGCCATCAGCTCCATCGTGACGCGGCGGGTCCAGTTGTGATGGAAGTGGAGATACTGGTTGACCCGCGACCGTGTCCGGAGATCCTTCGGAAGCAGGTCCTCCCAGCCGTATTTCTCGCAGAGGTAGATCAGGATCGCGGGCATCTCGTAGAGCGCAAAGCCACCGTCTTCGATCGTCGGGATCTGCCCGGTCGGGTTGGCGGCCTGGATTCGCTCGGACGACCCCATTTGACCGAGCTCGGTCCGGATCAGCTCGAGCGATAGTCCCTTGATCAAGCAGGTCCAGTAGACGGCCCTCGACGGCTGGCTGGCCGGTGCGCCATAGAGGATCAGATCTTCGTGCTCACCCATCGCGGCCCCCTCTCGAACCGACTTCTCGGCCCTCGACTTCTGATTTCGTCAGAGTCCTCAGAGGCCATAGGTGTAGCCGCCGTTGACGCCGTACACCTGCCCCGTGATCCAGCCCGCCGCGTCGCTCGCGAGAAACGTCACCATCGAGGCCACGTCCTCACGCCTCCCGTAGCGTCCCAGCGGATAGTCTCGCGCGGCCCGACGCAAGTCGTCCTCGCCCGGATCTTCGGGCGAGCGCCAGATCGTCCCGAGCGAGACACAGTTGACGGTCACGCCCGAGCACCCGACCTCACTCGCGAGAGAGCGCATGAAGGCGGAGGTGCCCCCCTTCGAGGCCGCGTAGACGGCCATGTTCCGGTCGCCCGCGCGCGCCGCGTCCGAGACGATGGTGATGACGCGCCCCCAGCGCTGCTCGACCATGGGGCCGACAAACGCGTGCATCAGATGCAGTATCGCTTCGAGGTTCAGGCGAAGCAGCGGCTGCCAGTCCCCGGGACGGGTCTCGAGGAAGGGACGAAGCGCACGCTGGTCCTTGAAGTAGCCGGGCGGGATCCCCGCGTTGTTCACGAGGATGTCGATCGGCCTGCCGAACGCTTCGGCCCGCCGCAGGATCTCCGCCGCTGAGGTCGGGTCCGTGAGATCGGCCTCGATCGCCAGTCCGCGGACACCTTCGCGCTCGACCTCCGCCGCGACCGCTTCCGAGCGTTCCCGGTCGAGGTCGACAACGGCGACTGCGCCCGCGCCGTGGATTGCCAGCGCGTTCGCGATGCAGGCGCCGACATCCCCCGCGCCCGTCACCAGCGCGGTGCGCCCCGCGAGATCCGCCAGGTCCGTCGAATCCCCCGCCCGTACACGCGCGCTCATTCGAGAATCACCCCCGCGTCAGCAGCACGGCCCCACAGAAGGGCCCGAAGGAGTTCGTGAAGACCGAGATCTCGGCATCCTTCACCTGTCGTGCCTCGCACTCGCCACGCAGCTGCCGCACGGCCTCGATGCAGAAGTTCGCACCGTGCCGTCGGCCCACATTGCAGGCGCCGCCATCCGTGTTCATCGGAAGCCGACCGCCCATGCGCGTGTTGCCCTCTTCGACGAAGGGACCCGCCTCACCGGGGCCACAGAAGCCGAGCGCCTCGAGCCACTGAAACGGAATGATCGAGAAGCCATCGTAGAGATGCGCCGTGCTGACGTCGCCAGGGCCGAGATTCGTTCGCGACCACAGATCCTTCGCGCAGACGTGCGGCGAGGTCTCGACCATGTCCTCGAGAATTTCGAAGTTGACGTCGCGTGTCGCCGTGAGTGCCGCCGCCTCGACGAGCACCGTGGGCTTGCGCAGGTCACGCGCTCGCTCCTCGGTCGTGAAGATCACGGCCGAGCCCGAGTCGCAGGGATAGTCGCAATCGAGCAGCCGTACGGGCTTCGAGACGTATCGCGACCCCAGGTACTCCTCCATCGTGAGGGGATCTCGAAAAAAGGCATCCTCGTTCAGCGCCGCGTAGTCGCGCTGGGCGATCACGTGATGGCCGAACTGCTCTTGCGTCGTGCCGTACTCGAGCATGTGCCGCTGGGTTAGCAGGCCGGCCCAGCTCACCGGACTGCCCAACCCCATCGGCAGCAGGAATTGCCGATCTCCCCCGGCGTGGGCGAGCATCGCCGTCATCGGGTTGTCTTTGGCGGCCCCGGACAGGAGCTTCTTCCCCGTCGGCTGCTGTTGGATGATGCGCAGCGCAATGGCGGTCTCGCAGAAGCCCGAGACGATCGCGGCGATCGCCTGCTCGGCCGCGTAGATGAATGCTGGCGCAGACGTCGCGGAGTTCCACCACCGAAGCGGCGCTATGCCCAACATCCACGCGTTCGCGAGCACGTCGCTGCCTACACTCACGAGCCCGTCGACATCGCCGACGCCAAGTCCGGCGTCTTCGAGCGCAGCCAGGGTGGACTGCGTGACGAGCTCGTCCGAGGAGAGTCCCGTATGCCGACCGATGGTCGAATAACCGACACCGGCGATCGCGATGCGACGTCCTGGCATCATTGTGCGCCCTCCCCCTTCGACATGGTCGGTCGGAAGAAGGGCACGGTCAGCTCCTTCGTCAGCTGCTCGAAGACGACTTCGAGCGGCATGCCGGCGCGGAGCGAATCTTCATCGCAGTCGACGATCTGGCTCGCGAACATCAGCCCTGGCTGCTCGGCGAGCTCGACCGTGCCGATCGTGTAGGGGAGTCGCTCGATCCAGAAGGGGTGGAAGGCTTGAACGGCGATCGTCCACGAGTAGAGGGTCGCCCTGCCCGAAACACGCTCGCCCGCGAGGTCCGTCGACTGACAGAATCGACACGTCGGCTTCGGGTAATGGATGTACTTCCCGCAGGCCTGGCAGCGTTGGATGCGCAGCTCGCCCTCGGCGAGGCCGTCCCAGAAGAACTGCGTCAACTCGTTGGGCTGGGGCCGCGGAGGAGAGACCGGCTGCGTCTCGGCGGACGGTTCTGTCGACACCGTTACTCCTTCAGGAAGCTACGCACGAGCCGCAGCACTTCTTCGAGTCGATCATGATGCACCCAGTGACCCGCGCCGTCGACCGCCACGGCGCGCGCGTTCTGGAAGCTGGCCCGCAGACCCGACTCTTCGGGATCGGGCGTGTCGCTTGCGGTCCCCCGGATCAGCAGGACTGGACAATCGACGTGCGCCAGGATGTCTGCGACCTCGTCGTCACCCGACCGAAGCAGCTTCGGACCTCGCGCGTAGTCGTCGAACTTCCAGCTGAAGGTCCCATCCTCGTTTCGCGCGACGCCGTGCTCGGTTAGATGATGGGCCTGTGCATCCGACAGGAACGCGTTCTCCTCACGCATCCGTTCGGCCGCGGCCTCGATCGTGGGATAGCGACGCGGTGCCCGGGCGGCCTGCTTCTGCGCGTTCTCGATGACCCGCGAGAGTCGCTCGCGCGGCGAGAGGGAACCCAACTGATCGCGAATACTCCTCGGGAGGTCGATGCCTTCGATTGCCACGAGTTTCGAGACACGATCGGCCTTGGCTCCTGCGTATTGGGCGCAGATCGCGGAGCCCAATGAATGGGAGACCAGAACCACCTGCTCCTCGCCGAGCGCGTCGATCAGCTGAGCCAGGTCGATGACCATCTCGGCGATGTGGTAGAGGCTCCCGATCGCCCAAGCGCTATCGCCATGGCCACGCAGGTCGAGGGCGATCACATGGTAGTCGCGCCGAAGGTCCTGGGCGACCGCGTCCCAGCTGCGCGCGTGGTCGCGTCCCCCGTGCACCAGGACGAGGGGCGGCGCCCCGCGGTTCCCCCAATCGACGTAGTGCAGCCGCAGGCGCTGGGAGACGAAGAAGTGTGACGTCGGGCCAGTCAACTCGTGGGCCATCTTCCTACCTCTCCCCTCCCGACGCCGGTCGGCGCCTGGGCGCGAGCCAACCAGTCCTTGCCCCACAGCGCTCAATCGCGCCCCCCGCCCTTCGATCCGGTCGGGATCTGATCGAAGGGAATTCCCTTGTCGACGCGCGCGTCGCCCGGTAGCCCTAACACGCGCTCCGCAAGGATGTTGCGGAGGATCTCGTCGGTTCCACCGGCCAGCCGTCCGCCGGGAGCATCGAGATAGCGGTCTGCATAGCCCTGGGAGGCATCCATCACGATTCCGGCCGTGCCCAGCAGATCCATGCCGAAGGAGTAGATCTCCTGGTTCATACGTGCCGCGACGAGCTTGATGATCGAGTTCTCGGGCCCGGGCTGCTTGCCCTGACTGATCGCCGAGTGGGCCCGAATCTGCGTGAACTCGAGCCCCCTGGCCTTCACTTGAAAGTCGGCGATCCGCTCGCGCACAGCCCGATCGTCGATTGCGCGCTCAGCTTCCTCGCCCGGGAGTCCGGCGGCGAGCAGCATCAGATCGCGGATCGAAGCGACGGGGTAGCCGCCCGCCAGCGTCCGTTCGTTCATCAGGGTTGTCACCGACACCCGCCAGCCATCCCCGACCCCGCCGATCCGGTTTGCATCCGGGACCCGCAACCCATCGAAGAACACCTCGCAAAAATGGCTGTCCCCGCCCATCGTCTCGATCGGGCGAACGGTTACGCCCGGTGCTTTCATGTCGATGATGAAGTACGTGAGCCCATCGTGCTTGGGGACCCTCGGATCCGTACGCGCTACGAGCATGCCGAGCCTGGAGTGATAGGCATTGCTCGTCCAGATCTTCTGCCCGTCGACGACCCACTCGTCGCCGTCGAGCACCGCCTTCGTACGCAAACCGGCCAGATCCGAGCCCGCCGCGGGCTCGCTAAAGAGCTGACACCAGAGATCGTCACCGCGCGCCATGCGTCGCAAGTAGGCCTGCTTCTGCTCGTCGGTTCCCCAGAGCTGCAGCGTAGGCCCCAGGTTGCCCTGCTGGATCGCAAAGACCTTGGCGGGATGCCGATAGCGCTCCTCCTCCTGATTCCAGATCACCTGAAACTCGGGCGTTGCGTCCTGCCCGCCGTACTCCTTCGGCCAGGTCAAGCAGGCGAAGCCAGCATCGAAGATCGTCGCCTGCCACGCAACCGCTGCGCGGAGCGCTTCGAGGTCGTCCGCACCGACGTTGGATCGATCTTCGCTGCCACTCCGCAGTTCGATCTGCTCGTCCAGGAACGCCCGCACGCGAGCGCGGAAAACAGCGGCTTCCGGGGAATCTTCGAAGTCCATGCGTCCTCTCTTGGGGACTCGAGGCCCGTGACTCCGTCCACAAGGAATAGGCTAATCATCTAGACGATAGCCCGATCGCGTGGCATTCTCCCACCCCCTGGCCGGGAGCCCGGACACGGAACTGCATCGATCTGAATAGATAGAAAGAAGAGGGGCGAGATGAGCAACGACATGCGATTCGACGACAAAGTGGCAGTGGTGACGGGCGCGGGAGGCGGCGTCGGGCGGGCCTACGCCCTGGAACTCGCGCGATGCGGTGCGAAGATCGTCGTCAACGACCTCGGCGGCGCCACCGACGGCACCGGCTCCTCGGACGCCGCTGCGAGCCGGGTTGTCAAGGAGATCGAGGCTCTCGGCAGCGAAGCGGTCCCGAGCTTCGACTCCGTCGCGACCTTCGAGGGCGGCAAGCGCATTGTCGACACGGCGCTCGAGCGATTCGGGAAGTGCGACATCCTGATCGCCAACGCGGGTATCCTGCGCGACCAGTCGTTTCCGAAGCTCACCCAGGAGAACCTCCACGCCGTCCTCGACGTCCACCTGATGGGCAGCTTCTCGACGGCCCAGCCCGCCTTCCGGCACATGAAGGAGGCGGGCCATGGCGGCAAGATCATCCTTACCACCTCGGCCTCGGGCCTATTCGGCAATTTCGGACAGGCCAACTATACGGCGGCCAAGATGGGCATCTGGGGTCTCATGCGCACGCTCTCGATCGAGGGTGTGCGCAATAACATCCAGGTGAACTGCGTCGCGCCGGCGGCACGCACGCGGCTCACCGGCGGCGAGGAGGACAGCGGCCCGAACGCGCCGAAGAGCGTCGCGCCGCTCGTGGTGGCGCTCTGTCACGATTCCTGCGACATCACCGGTGAGACCTTCATGTCCGGCTTCAACTGGTACACCCGCTGCTTCATGGCGCAGGCGCCGGGCTGGGTCGCCCCCGAGGATCTGGAAGTCTCGGCCGAGGATGTCGTGGCGCATTGGGAGGAGGTCCGCGCGACGGACGGCTTCCGGGAGGTCGAGCACGCGCTCGTGTCGACGGAACACCTGCAGCAGGTTCGCGGCGAGTCGTAGGGCTGCCGCGCCAACACACGCGGAACCGCCCTTGAGCAGCCAGCCGACGTTCATCGGTGACCAGCCCTTGGCGTCACCGTCCTGGGGGCGCACGAAGCCGAGGAAGCCGGTCTCCGCCCCCGTGTGTCCGAATATGTACTGGATCCGTCCGCGGCCGCGCTCTCGCTCGATCTCACGCCAACGCGATCCGCCTGGGTCGAGAACGCGATGGGGTCGATCGACGCCCTCGCCCCGGTTCTTTGCGCCATGCGACGGATGTCCGGTACGCGGTCCCCATGTGCGGTCTCGGATCGAATGGCAGTCGACGGGGATCCGCTCGCCAGCAAGCACGAGCTCGCCCTTCATGTGCCCCAGCTGATCGAGATGGGGATTGTGCATCGCGGGCGGCTCGCCCGGCGTGAAACGCTGTGGGGGATGGACGCCCCGATGCTCGAACTCGATGCCGAACTTCCGCTCGACATCGTGATACGCAACGTGGTAGTCCATCAGCGGCGTCAGCATCTTCACGCTGAACCCGCCCTCCGGAAAGACGATATTCCGAAGGTCCGGCGCTTCCGGCATCGGCGCATCGGCGACGTTCTTGTAGTAGGCGAGCCGGCCCGGATCGGCGCCGCTCGGATCCCAGGCGAAGACGCGCCAGGTCACCTCGTTCCGGTTCGCGTGATAGCCGGCGTGGAGCCAGCCGCCGATTCGCCGCTCGGGCATATTCCAGCACCACCAGGCCGTCTCGACCCAGAGCGGGTGATCGGAGCTGGCCGCGTAGTACGTGTCGTCTTCCGCGGCGAAGGGAGTGTCCTCGCCAATGCTCATGCCCGTCTCTCCGCGCTAGTCGATCATTCCCTGGACGATGCGCTCGTTGTGCCAGGCGGGATCGCCCCACAGGACCTGGTTGCTCTTCGCCCTGCGCAGGAGGAGATGGACATCGTACTCCCAGGTAAAACCTACGCCGCCATGAATCTGCAGCGCTTCGCCGGCCATGTATGCGGTCGCGTCACCGATGTGTGACTTCGCCGCGTGAACCGCCTCCGACGCGTCCTCGAATCGGTCCTGGACCGCGAGCGCCGCGTAGCGCGCGAAGGTCCGGATCCCCTCGAGCGCGATGCGCATGTCCGCACACTTGTGGCGGATCGCCTGGAAGCTGCCGATCGGCCGATCGAACTGCACGCGACTCTTCGAGTACTCGACCGTCATCTCGAGCAGCGACTCGGCGACACCCAGACTCTCGCCACACTGGAGCACGATCGCGATCTGCAGCGCGCGTTCGATGTCCGCCTCCGCATAGGGATGGGCGCTGGATGGCGGCAGCATCGCGTCGGCGCCGACTGCGACCGAGTCGAAGTCAACCGCGGCGAGCGTTCGGGTCAGATCGAGCCCGGTATGCGGCCTGATCCCGAGCCCGGAGACGGACGCAGGCACCAGGAAGAGCGCCGGACCGTCGTCGCCGCGCGCACTCACGAGGAAGAGATCGGAATCGACCGCATCGGAGACAAGCCGCTTCGCACCCGACAGGGACCAACCGTCTCCATCCCTCTTTGCCTGCAGTGTGATGTCGTCAGGGCCCCAGCCGCCCTCTGGCTCGTAGTGCGCCCAGGTCGCCGTAAACTCTCCGTTCGCGATCTTCGGAAGCCACTGCGCACGCTGCGCCTCGGACCCGAGCTCCGCGATGACCGTCGCCGCGCCCGCAGTCGACAGGAATAGGCCCGGCTGACAGAGCCGCCCGTGCTCTTCCGCCAGCACGAGCAGGTCGACCAGTCCGAGCCCCAACCCATCGTTGTTCTCGGGGATCGTGAGCGCCGTCCAGCCCAGCTCGGCGATCTGGTCCCAGAGCTTGCGATCGAAGCGTCCAGCCTCGCCCATCTCGCGCACCCGGAGCATCGGCGCTTCCCGATTCAGGAACTGCCGGCAGGTCTCGCGAAGCATGTCCTGCTCTTCGTTGAAGCCGAAATCCATCGGAATCCTCTCTCCGGGCCAGCCCGGAACCCGGGCCTGATCGAAGCTCTGCGCCGATCAGGCCCCCGGTGCAATATCGCTGAATCAGTTATACCATTCCAGACCTCTTCACGGGAGGCTCCATGGATCTCGACTTCTCAGATGACCTGAAAGGGCTACGCGGCGAAGTGGGCGCCTTCGTGGCCGAAAAGGCGCCCGCGGTCGCCCGAAAGGCCGGGGTGCGGAGTCCGGAGCCCGAAGAGATCCCGCTCTATCGACAGTGGATGGCCGATCTCTTCGAGGCCGGGTATCTCGGCGCCAGCTGGCCGGCCGAATGGGGCGGACGCCCCGACCGCGACCCGCTCCAGGATTTCGTGATCGACGAGGCGCTGGCAATTGTGAACGCACCGCCCAGCATCGGTGCCTTCGGGCTGGCCGCCGGGGCGATCATCAAGTTCGGCAGCCCCGAGCAGCAGGCGAAGTACCTCCCCCGAATCCGCAGCGCCGAAGACCTCTGGTGCCAGCTCTTCAGCGAGCCCGGCGCGGGCTCGGATTTGGCCTCCCTCTCGACCAGGGCGACCTGGGACGAGAACCAGAAGGTCTGGATCATCGATGGGCAGAAGGTCTGGAACACGAACGCCGAGGTCTCGGACCTCGGCTACCTGCTCGCGCGCTCCGATCCCGACGCCGCCAAGCACGGCGGCATCAGCGCCTTCATCGTCGACATGAGGGCGCCAGGAATCGAGATTCGCCCGCTCCGCGAGATGACCGGCACGAGTGATTTCAGCGAGGTCTTCTTCAACGCCGTGAAAGTCCCGGCCGAGAACATGATCGGGAAGCCCGGCGAGGGCTGGAAGGTCGCCACGCAGAGCCTCGTGCACGAACGCTCCGGTCTCGCAAGTCGCGTCGTCCGCCTCGAGCGTTCGCTCGCGGATCTCGTCGAGCTCGCGAAGCGCTGTCGACGAAATGGGCGACCCGCAACCGAAGATGCGGCCGTTCGTCAGGAGCTCGCAAAGCTCCACGTCCGGCTGCGCGCTTGCGGCTGGAGCAACTACGCCCGACTCACGTCGCAGCTCCGCGGCGAGTTCCACGTCGAGGATGCCCCGATCGGCAAGATCCAATTCAGCGAGCTGAACCACGACATCGCCGAGTTCGCGCTCGAGCTGCAGGGCCCGGAGGGCGTGCTCGTCGAGGGCGACCCCGATTCGCCCGAAGCCGGCCGCTGGCAGGACGAGTTCCTCTACGCCCGCGCCTACACGATCGCGGGCGGGGCCAACGAGGTCATGCGCAACATGATCTCCGAACGCGGTCTCCAGATGCCCAAGGACCCGAAAGCCCGATAGGACCGCGACTTCCGAACGACGCGAGCGAGTCAGGCCGAGACGACACGACGTCAGTACGCGCGCCGGGTGACACTCTGCTTCGCACCCGAGCACGACCCGATCTGGTGGGACAACGCGAAGCCTCGCACCATCGCGCGATTTCCACCAGGAAGAGTATCGGAGAGCGCCGCGCCGAATCAGTCGCCGTTGATCCGACGCAGCTCCTCGACCTCGTGCCGGAGCACGGCCAGCGCATCCTCGCCCGGCGGCGTCGGCAACACGACCGGCCCCTTCTCGCGCGAAGGCAGCAGGACCATCGCCTTCCCCGGTGACAGGACCAGGCCGCGCTGGTTCTCGATATGAATCTCGAGCTCCACCTCGGCGCCCTGCTCCGTCGTCCGCTTGCCGATGACCTTGCCCTGCAGCCAGTTGGTGTCGCCGGCGAAGTTGAACTTGCGATGCTGGACGTGCAATTGGCGTAGCCAGGCGTCGTCGCCCATCCAGTTCGTCACGAGATGGGCCAGGAAGGTCTCCCGGATCGCGCCGTAGTCGTAGACCGTGCCCGCACCCACCTTGTGTGCCCAGTCTTCCTCCCAGTGCATGCGCTGGACGATGTCCCAGACGTTGAGCGCGTTGCGCGTGTAGAGCCCGGGCGTCGATTGCCGCGTTTCGTAGGCGAGACGGTGGGCGTAGGTCGGAAACGACTGCCCAAAGCCGGCGTGGAAGAGGATCAGGTCCGTCACCCGGATCGGCCCCTTCACCATCCGGGGCAGCTCCTCGCCAACCTCTACGTCCTCCCAATACCGGGGCTCGGCGCCGCGCCGCGTCTCGAGCTCCTTCGCATAGCACTCGTCGATCTCGGCCAGCTGCTCGTCGCTGTAGGGCTCGGGAATCGGCTGCGGCTCCTTCACCTCCGAAATGGGCTTGCGTTCGCCGCGGATCCACATGCCGCGCATCAGCGTGACGACTTCCTTGTCGTGGTTGTAGCTGACGAAAGAGGTCGTTTCGTGGACCGCCCGGCCTCCCCAGGAACTGCGCTTGTCGGCGATTCCCGTCTTGGCATCCTTGCGATAGATCCGATCCCCTCGCTTCATCGGTCGATAGAAATCGTAGAGGACGTCGGCCTGAAGCGATCCGACGCCGCGCAGCGGATCGCCCCTCATCTTCTCCGCGATCTCGGGGCGAAGCGAACCTGTCGGTTCGAGATCGCCGGCGAAGGTCCAGAACATCGTGGGCGCGGCGATCAACGTGCCCCAACGCGTCTTCGCAGCGTACTCGGGATCGCAGTAGAGGGGGTTGGTGTCTCCGTACCCGTTCACGAAGTGGCGGCTGGTATCGATCGAGACCTCGACGTTGAAGCCGATACTCTTCGGCCGCCAGCTGGCGCGATCGTCGTCAGAAATGGGCAGATAATTTTCGGGTTCGAGATCGAGACCGAGACGCTCCTTGAGTGCGGCGACGCGATCGTCGGTGATCTTTCCATAGTTGGGATCGGGCATTCGTTCCTCCACTCGGCTGCGTTTTCGGGTCAAACCAGCTAGACGATACTGGAACGCTGGGCGAGACTGCGAGCCCTGTGCGCGCTCGGCACCGGCGCGACCGATTTCGCGAGGCGATCGACCCCTTCAGGCGATGACTCCGGATTCCCGCAGCTTTCGGATCCGTTCGTCGCCGTAGCCGAGCTCGGCGAGCACCCGGTCGGTGTGCTCTCCACACATCGGGGCGGGTCCGGCGACCCCCTGCGTACGGGAGAAACGAACCATCGGCGCGAGCCGCGAGTAGTCGCCGATGACGGGATGGGTCTGATCGGTCACGATCCCCAGGGTCTGGCCGAGCCGACCGCCCAACATCACGACCTCCTCGATCGGGCCGCTGACTACCTCGACGCAAGCGATATCGCGTGCGGTCAGCTCGCGTTCCCATTCCGCGGCCGTCTTCGCGCGAATGCGCTCCTCAAGAGCCGCCGTGAGCCCACGCTCATCCGACTCGAGAACGCTCGGAAGCGCGAACACGTCCGCGAGCTCTTTCCAGTCATCGTCGTCGGGCGCCGCCAGGAATACCCAACCATCCGCGGTCTCGTAGAGCCGCCAGCGCACCCCGAGCCCGACCAGGTCGGCGTCCGGCGTCGGCATCTCCTTACGGCCCGCGTACTCGACCATGTCCTCCGACAGCGTGTGCGCCATCATCGAGAGCATCGATGTCATCATCGACTGGCCCGGACCGCCCCGAGGCCTGGCCAGCAGCCCCAGCAGCAGCGCGGTGCCGACACCTAGCGCCGAGAAGCCGTCCGCGTCCCCAGAACGGCCAGGCCGCCTGCTGGCGGAGCGGACTCCCGCCGGGCGGTTCGACATGCACGACATCGGCGCCGAAGTCGGCGAGCAGCTGGCTCATCTGCGTGCCGATCAACTTATTGGACAGATCGACGACGCGCAGCGCATCGAGTACCTGGGCCGCCTGGGTCATGTTCGTGCTTCGTGCAGCCGAGAGCGAGCGCCCTCAGACCGCGTTCTGGAACTCGGGCCGCGGCAGCCGGAAGAGCCGGGCGGCGTTGCCCCCGAGAATATCGGCCTGATCTCGTTCGCTGATCTCGATGCCGTCGAAGAGTTCCGAAACCACCTTGCGCGACTCCGGGAAGGTGCCTTCGCCGTGGGGGTAATCCGAACCCCACATGATCGCCTGCGTTCCGGTGATCGAACGCGTCATGATGCAGCCGCGGTCGTACTGGAAAGAGCTCGACACCTGCCGCGCGATGATCTCGCTCGGATCCAGGCTCAGTTTCGGCCGCACGTAGTTCTGATGTGCGTGGTAGACCTCGTCCATCCGTTCGCAGAGTGCGGCGAGCCAGCTCGCGCCCGACTCGATCGTGACGACCCTGGCCTTCGGATGACGGTCGAGGAGACCGCCCGCAACCATGTACATGATCGTCTGCCACGCATCGCAGGCCTGATTCGTGTAGTTGATCACGGCACCGCCGGCTCGACGTTCCGGCTGGACCGTGTCGAGGCCGGTGCCAGTATGCAGCACGAGGACGATTCCGAGTTCGCCTGCCATCTCGAAAACGGGATCCCACGCCTCATCGTTGTACTTGGGAAGGCCGGTTGGCGACACGGACGGCAGCATCGCCGCCGTGAAGCCCTTCCGCGCCAGCCGTTTCATCTCCGCCTCGGTGTTCGCGAAATCTCGTACAGGCAGCACGCCACAACGGACGAACTTGTCGAGATGACCGTCGAAGTATCCGTCGTGCCAGTCGTTGTAGATCTCGGCGGTCGCGAGCTCCGTCTCGACGTCCGAGATCCCGTACGTCCAGAGGCACTTTGTCGGAAAGACGATCTCGGCGTCGACGCCCTCCGACTCCATGTCCTCGAGGCGAGCCGGGAGGTCGCTGTGGCCCTTCGGGTTGTGCCCCAGCTCCGCCGGACCCTCCTCGCCGCTCGGCTGCTTCCGGATGCGCAGGCGATGGAGCACCTTTTCGCCGGCCAGGGTGCAGAGGTGGTCGCCCTGCCGCTCGGAGTGGATTCCGTGCTTCTTCAGAGACGGCGGCAGCCGCTCGTCGAAGAGGTTCCCGGGCTCCACGACATGGCCGTCGGCACTGAATACAAAGCTCATCGTCTCCCTCCCCTGCCCATGTCAAACGACAATCAAACTGTATAGATGATCGAGATGATTCGCGCCTCTTCGCCGTCGAGGACGCACTCTGCAACGGGCGACGCTGGTGACGGCCTGCTGTCGCGGCACTGCGCCCGAGGTCACCCGGTCTTGTCACAATCGACTATCAGAGGCGCCTCGTAGAGGACGACGCGCACGAAGGACAGAAGCTGTCGAGCATGACTCCCCACAGCCGCATGGCGATCGTCGCAACGAAGGACCTCCCGCGAGTGCGCGACTTCGAAGACCGTCTGGAGCTCCATTTGCCGCTCGACGAGGGAGGGCCTCACTCTGGGCGATTGATCGCGCATCGAGCCGGACTCAGGTCCGCACCCGCATCTCCGTCATCTCGAGACCCTTGATCAGCGCGTTGCGCAGCTCCCGCGGATCGACGACCTCGTCGATCCCCAATCGATCCGCCAGGCCGTAGGGTCCACCGCGCTGGGCGCGCTCGATCTTCTCCCGGGTCTCGTCGTCGAGCTTCGCCGTCTTGCCGCCGCTCTGCGCAGGCATCGTTGCGATGTTCGCGCTCGGCAAGGCGAGGCTGAGCGTCTGCAGGTCGTGGGGCATGTGGGCCATCGTCACGAGACCGAAGCCGAACCCCTTGCGCACCAACACGCTGATCTTCGGCGTCCTGAGGCGTCGACTCGCCAGGTACATCCGGCCGCCCCACTTGAGGATCCCCTCTCGCTCCGAACGAGTCCCGGCCATCACACCCGGGTTGTCGAGCAGGTAGACGAGCGGCCGTCCGAAGATGCCGCAGGTCTCGATGAAGTCGGCCGCCTTGATGGCCCCCGACGCCTCGAGCGCGCCGCCGCGATGAGCGGGGTTGTTCGCCACGAAGCCGATGGATCGGCCGCCGAGACGAGCGAGGCCGACGACCATCGACCTTCCATAGCCGGGTTGGACCTCGAGGAAGTGCCGCTCGTCGGCGAGCACCTCGATCACCTCCCGCACGTCGTAAGGCTGCCGCGCGTTCGGCGGGATGATCTCGAGCAGCTCCTCGGTCCGACGCTCGCCGGCATCCGCCCCCTGGCGGCGCGGCGCCGAGGCGTGGCGACTGGACGGGAAGAAGCCGAGATAGTCGCGCGCGAGGGCGATCGCCGCCGTGTCGTCGGAAGCGAGATTGTGCACGCTGCCGGCGATCTCGATGCAGACCTCAGGACCGCCGAGCTCTTCCTTCGTGACCTCCTCGCCGGTGGCAGCCTTCACGAGCGGCGGTCCACCGGTGAACATGCTGGCGTTCTTCGTCATCACGACGAAGTCCGAGAGTGGAGCCGCGAGCGCGCCGTGCCCCGCCGATACGCCGAGCACGAGGCACACGACGGGGACCTCACCCTTCGCGTCCGCCATCAGCTCGAGATCGTTGGGCAGACGCGCCGGCGTGCCCTTCCGCACCCCCATCCGCGCACCGGCGCCCTCCAGCATCCAGACCAGCGGCAACCCCTCCTGAACGGCGAGCTCGGCGACGCGGTAGCGCTTGTAGTGACCGCCCGTCCCGCTCGCGCCGGCCTGGATCGTGAAGTCCTCGCCGCCCGCGAGCACCGGCCGACCGTCGACGCGCCCGACGCCACAGACGAAGCCATCCGCCGGCAGGTCCGACTTGTTGCCAACGAGGCTTCCGAACTCGGAAAAGGTCCCGGGATCGAAGAGCGCATCGATCCGCTGACGCACATCGAGCTTTCCGCGCGCATGCATCAGACGCTCGACCTTGTCGGCCCCGCCCATTTCCTGCGAGCGTACACGAGCCTGCTCGAGCTTCTCGAGCCACGGACCCCATTGCTCACGGATGCGTTCTCGCTTCTTGCTTCCCTTCACCTTCAGATCACCCCTCTCCCCCTCGCGCAGCTGCGTCGAGACTGCCTCTCTTCTTCGCTCCGGGGCCCGTGCGCCGTCGATCGTGCACGCTAACTCCCACCGAAGTTAGGACTCCGCTTGCCCTGGAACGCCTTGAGCCCTTCTTTGAAGTCCATCGTTCGAATCGCCAACTCCTCGGCGTACGCTTCGTTCTCGAGGGCGGTCCCGATCCCGCCCTCACAGCCACGATGAAGCAGCGACTTCGTGAGCCCGATCGAAATCGTCGCTGCCCCGGCGAGCCGCTCGACCAGCGCCGCAAGGCGTGCATCGAACTCGGTCTCTGGAGCGACTTCGTGAACGAGCCCCCACGCCGCCGCCTCGCGCCCCGGGATCGCGTCGCCGAGCAGCAGCATCCGCCGAGCGCGCGCGAGCCCGACGAGTCGCGGGAGGATCCAGGTCGAGCCGCTGTCCGGAGTCAACCCGCGCTCGACGAAGGGCTCGACGAAACGCGCCGTCTCCGAGGCCACGACGAAATCTGCAGCCAAAGCGAGATTGCAGCCGAAGCCCGCAGCATAGCCGCGCACACCAGCCACGATCGGCAGCGGACTCTCGTGCATCGCACGGATCGCGCGGTGGGCGCCCCGCGCGAGCCCCCGCAGCATGTGGCCCGTTCGCGGGCGCTGTGCTCGCGAAGGATTCGAAGCGTCCAGATCCGCCCCCGCACAGAAATGATCACCGTCTGCCGAGAGCTCGATCACACGGATCTGCTCGTCGTCGGTCGCCTGCTCCATCGTGTCGGCCAGCGCATGGAACTCGAGGTGCGTCAGCGAATTGCGGCGCGCCGGACGTTCGATCCGCACGCGCAGGACCGCCCCATCATTCCGCACAGACAGCTCGCAATCGCCAGCGCACACCGCTTCCGTCATCGACATGCTCCCTCCCTGTGAGTGTGTGATCGCTTGCGCGCGATCCGAACTCACGTAGCGACAATCCACTCGCGAGCCCTACGATACAGCGAATCAGGAGGAGAACCGATGAGCGATCAGATTCTCGAGGGCAAGGTCGCCGTCGTCACCGGCGGTTCTCGTGGCATCGGCCTGGCCACCGCGAAGGCCTTCGTCGCGGCCGGCGCGCGGGTCGTGATGCGGGCACGCGGCGAAGAATGTCTGCGCAAGGAGGCAGCGGCGACGTCCTGAACGTTACCTCGGAATCGATTCTCGATCCCGATCCGCTCCTCGCCGTCTACGCTTCGTCCAAAGCCGGGCTGGCCACGTTCAGCGAAGCGATGAATCGCGAGCTGCGCCCCGACGACATCCGCGTCAGTCTGCTCGTCGTCGGACGCACGGCGACCGAGTTCAATCGCGAGTGGACCGAGGAAGAGATCACCCGAGGCTACGGCGTCTGGGAGACGGAGGGCTTCCTCGAGGCAAATGGCCAGCAGACCCGCATGGATGCCGAGGATGTCGCCGACACGATCCTATTCGCGGTGACGCGACCGCGGTCGCAGGTCATGGACGTCTTTCGGGTCCGGGCGCGGGACTGAGTTCCGTTAGTTCGCCCGCTCCGCGAGCCGATCCTGGATCGCGTGCAGTCTCGTCCGGTCGATCGAGTACCGGGACATCACGATGCCGACCACGATCGTCAGTCCCATCACGACGGGCCCGAAGACGAGTCCCAGCCTGCGGATCGATTCGGTCGACACCGTGTCGATGTCGACCCCACCTTCCAGGCCGGCCCAGCCGAGCACGAAGCTCGCCAGTGTAATTCCGGCGATGGGTGTGAACTTGGAGGCAAAATTGATGACTCCGAAGAAGAGCCCGGCCCGCCGATGGCCGCTAGCGAGCTCGTGCTCGTCGACGAGATCGGCCATCAGCGAGCCCCCGACCGCATAGTTCCCGCAGCTCCCGAACGCCGCAATGAATCCGGCTGCACCCAGAAGCGGTAGATAGGCCTGTGATTCGGTGCTCGGGAAGATTCCCAGCAGGTCGGCGAGTGGTGGGATCGCGACGAAGCCCCCCCAGAGCAGGATGCCGATCACGAAGGTCCACTTCTTGTCGAGCGTGCGACTCGCGCGTACCCAGAACGGAATTCCCAAGGCCGCGCCGATCAGCTCGACCATACCGATCTGGAAGATCTGATCGGGGGAGAGCCGCCAGTAGTAGGTTCGCATGTAGAGATCGAGAACTCGCTGGAGACCACTGCTGACCGCAAAGACGAGAATCGATGCGACGTAGAACCGAAGCGACGGACTGCGAAAAGCCTCTCTCATCTCCGACACGGTTCGGCTCGGGCTCGTCCCTCTGTGAAGGGCGGTCGCGGTCGGGAGGCTCGGAATCCGATCGTGGGTGCCGACAGCCGAGGCCAGGATCGCAATCGCCATCACGCAAGCGAAGACCAACGCGAAGATCGGGTATGCCGAAGGATCGAGCTGGCCGTTCGCGTACTCGGGCGTCGCGTCGAAAAAGACGGCGAAGGAAACCGGTACGACCGACCAGGCTGCGATCTGTTGGAACCACGACCGGAAGGCCACGACCGAGGTCCGCTCGTCGTAGTCCGTAGAGAGCTCGGCCCCCAACGCAAAATGTGGCACCGAGTACGCGGTCAGCGCCGTCCGCCCGAGGACCGAGAAGACCGTCAGCCAACCGAAGAGCCCGGCCTGACCGAGGCCTTCGGGCGGTCTGAACAGGAAGAAGAACGAAACAGCGAGCGGCAGCGCAGCCCCATACATGTAGGGATGGCGCCTTCCCCAGCGCGAACGCGTCGCGTCCGACATCGACCCCGCCAGCGGATCGCTGATCGCATCCCAGCCGACCGCGATCGCGAGCGCGACCGCCGACAGCCCCGCAGACAGACCGAGGACCTGCTCGTAGTAGAAAAACAGGAAGGTCTCGAAGGCGCGGCCCTTCACCCCTTCGGCGGCCTGGCCCAGGCCGAAGAAGAGCTTCGTCTTCAGGGGGAGCGATCGCGAATCCAGCTGTGTCATCGAACTCTCGCGCGCTCGCACCGAACCTCCCGTCGCGCTGGAGGAAGGAGGAGAAGGCATTACATCACATCGCCGATGGTGGCGCACTCGTCAGGACGGAACGATCCAGCGCCAAAGCCACACCCTGCGCTACCGAGATCGCCGCAGCCGGGTATGCTGACGATCGGATCGACAGGACTGCAATCGAGTGCCAGGAGACTCCCGATGGATCCCTCAGACATCCTCCTCGAAGGTCAGGTCGCGTTCATCACGGGCGGTGGCGCCGGCATCGGCGCCGGCATCGCTTTGTCCCTGGCGCGGTTCGGCGCCTCGGTGGTCCTCGCCGACATCGATCGCGAGCGTGCGGACGCGACGGCCGCCAAGATCGCGGCGCTCGGCCGTCCGGCCCTCGTCTGCGAGACCGACGTACGCAAGACCGAACAGATCCGGGCCGCGGTCGAGGCGGCACAGCATGGCTTCGGTCGGATCGACATCCTCGTGAACAACGCCGGCGGCGTCCGAGGCCGCCCCTTCCTCGAACAGAGCGAGCGAAGCTGGCGCAATCACATCGACATCAACCTCGTCAGCACATTCGCCGCAACGTCGGCAATCGCGCCGATCATGATCGACGCGGGCCGCGGGGGCTCGATCCTCAACATCGCCAGCATCGAAGCCACGCGCGCCGCGCCGAACTTCGCGGTCTACGCGGCGTGTAAGGCCGGTATGGCCAGTTTCACGCGCAGCATGGCGGTCGAGCTCTCGGAACATCGGATTCGAGTCAACTGCCTGACCCCCGACATGATCGCCACGCCGGGTAATCACGGTCGCATGACCGGGCCGGTCCCGGACCCGCTACCGGAGCGTCCGGAAGAAATCCGCTCGGCGCTCGACCGCTACATTCCGCTCGGGCATGAGGGCTCGGTCGAGGAGTTCGCGGGGGCTGCGGTCTTCCTGTGTTCGGAGATGGGCCGCTACATCACGGGCGCCATCCTCCCCGTCGACGGCGGAACCTGGGCCGCGAGCGGCTGGGTCCGATCGAGCGACGGCAGGGGATTCAACCTCTTCGAGCCCTGGATTTCTGCCCCGTAGACCTTCGTGAAGAGTTCCTGGCGAACCCACTCACCCGATCCACGCACTCACCCGACTCGCAGAAGGAGGTCAAGCCCATGCCGTCGCTCCCGATCAAGATCGGCCTCAACATCGTCTGGGTCGAGCCCGGGCACATCGTCAAGTTCGCCGAGCGCGCAGAAGAGCTCGGCTACGAGTCCGTCTGGTCCGGCGAACACGTCGGACTCCCGGAGACCGACGATTGGTGGGAGAACTATCCCGCTGCGCAGGCCGCGCGTGCAGTCGGCCAGCCCTTTGGCGAGGACGACGTCTCCTTCGGCCCCGACAGCGTCTTCCTGGACCCGATGGTCGTGCTGGCCCATCTCGCCGCCGCGACCACGAAGATCCGACTCGGGATCGGCATCTATCTGCTCGCGCTGCGCGATCCGATCCTGGCCGGCCGCACGATCGCGTCGCTCGACGTCCTCTCGAGCGGCCGACTCGACCTGGGCATCGGTCTCGGCTGGACCGCGGACGAATATCGCTTCACGAACAACGTCTGGGAGACGCGCGGCCGGCGCATGGACGAGATGCTCCGCTGCTTGCGAGTGCTCTTCGAAGGCGAGAGGCCCGAGTTCCACGGCGAATTCTTCGACTTCCCGCCGATCGGGTTCCAGCCGAAGCCGATCCAACAACCTCGCCTGCCCATTCATGTGGGCGGCGGCAGCGAGGCCGCCATCCGCCGCGCGGTGACGCTCGGCGATGGTTGGTACGGGATGGAGAATCCGGCGCTCTTCCCGATCCTTCGAGAGCAGCTCGCGAAGGCGGGACGCGAGACCGATGATTTCGAGCTGTCGATGATTACGCTGGGCGGCCCGCTCTCCCAGAAACGCATCGACGAACTCATCGGGCTCGACGTCTCACGCGTGGTCGTCACGCCATGGCCCGGAAGCAAGGTTGCAGAAGTCGGTCGGGAGGGACTCGACGACATCGAACGCTATGCTCGGGAGATTGGACTCGCATGAGCACCCTCTTCGATCTGACCGGAAAGACCGCACTCGTGACGGGCGCCACCCGAGGCATCGGACGGGGGGTCGTCGATCGCCTCGCCGAACACGCTGCGAAGGTCATCGTCTCGAGCCGGAGTCCGGCAGACTGCGAGGAAGTCGCCAACGAACTGAACGGGCGCTACGGCGGCGACGAAGAGATCGCCCTCGGCATTCCTTGCGACATCGGCCGTCTCGACGACATCGAACGCCTGGCTGGCCTCGCGAGCGAGAAGTGGGGTGGCCTCGACATCCTGGTGGCGAATGCCGCCGCCCTGCCCTTCATGGGGCCGTCCGCCGACACGCCCCCCGAGATGTTCGACCGCATCCTCTCGACCAACCAACATCACAACTTCCGCCTGTGTCAGGCCGTGCGTCCTTCGATGGCCAAGCGTGGCGGTGGGAGCATCGTGCTGATCGGCTCGATCTCGGGGCACACGCCCGCCCCAACCACGATGGCCTACTCGATCGCCAAGGCCGGTCTGGCGCACATGGCCCGCTGCCTCGCCGACGAATTCGCGTCCGACGGCATCCGGGTGAACAACGTCGCCCCGGGGCTCATCCGAAGTCACTCGTCGCGCTACCTCTGGCAGGACGACGCGATGCTGGCGAAGGTGACCGCCGACATCCCTCTGCAGCGGATCGGCGAGCCCGAAGACATCGCGGGTGCGGTCGTCTTCCTGTCATCGACAGCCGGGTCCTACGTGACCGGGGTGACGATTCCCGTCGACGGAGGCCGGCTCCAGCTCTCGCCTGCGGGCGCCACCTCCGCGGTCGACGACGCGACCGAAGAAGGCAAGACCTTCGACTAGTGCTCGAGGACCGATGCAAGTGAACACACCGGCCCTCGCGAGCCCTACCGCAAGCCGCCTTTGCGTGGTGGCCAGCGTATGAGCGACGCCACAGAGCGGCGCGTCCCTGCCCACTCCTGGTACGTGCTCTCAGTCCTCTTCGCGGTCAACACCGTGAATCATGTCGACCGACAGATCCTGGCGATCCTCCAGGAGGGCATCCGCGAGGACCTCGCCCTCTCCGACACACAGCTCGGCTTCCTCCATATGGGCTTCTCGATGTTCTACGTCGTGGCGGGCTTCCCGATCGCTTGGCTCGCCGATCGCCGTAACCGGCGCACGATCATCGCCGTCGGAATCGGGATGTTCAGCGCTCTCACCTCCGCAAGCGGTGCCGCGCAATCCTTCGTCCAGCTCGCGCTGACGCGCATCGGCGTGGGCATCGGCGAGGCGGATCTGGCAGCCGCCGGACACTCGCGGTGAGGTGCTGATGGATTGGATCGAGCCGGGACTCGCGATCGGAAATCTCGATGACGCCATGGCACACGTGGCGCTGCGCGAGGGGGGAATTCGGAGCGTCCTTACGCTGAGCCAGTTCCCGAGCTATCCGAGGCCCGGACTCGAGTGGAGGTTCCTGCCGCTCAAGGACGGCGCGGGCAACTCCACCCGGGAGTTCGGAGACGCGATCGAGCACGTGGTCGACCTGCATGCTCGACACCCGGGTGTCCTGGTGCACTGCGCCGAGGGCAAGAGCCGTTCAGTCGTGATCGTCGCGCTGTATCTGGCACGCATCCGAGAATGGGCACCCGAGCGCGCTCTCGCCCATGTGAGCGAGCGCCGCAGCGTCGCGTTGCCGGATCAGTTGCTGTGGAAGCAGGCGCAGGCCTTCTTCGAACGCAGCGTTGATTCGTGATCAGATCCGCACGGCGTCGTAGGAACCGAAGAAGTCCGGGAACGCGACAGCACCGGTCCGCGCCTAACGATTCCGTCGGGCGTCGAGCACGCCCCTTGCCACCTCCTCGAAGCTCCTGTCGGGCTGCATCATCTCGCGCACCTGCTTGGCAAAGCCGAGGGACTCCTCTTTCGAGAGGTCGAGCGTGCGCGCGAGGTGGGTCTGTGTCATGCGCACGCCATCCGCTCGCATCTCCGCGATCGCGCGGGCCATCTCCATCGCCTCGGACCAGAGTCCTTTGGACGGGTAGACACGATTCGCGAGTCCGACCCGAACCGCTTCCTCGCCGTCGAGAACAAGGCCCGTCAGGATGATCTCCCGGGCCTTCGACAGGCCGACCAGCCGCGACAGCCGGGTGCTCGCGCCCCAACCACCGATTCCGGAGCCCAGCCGCTTGAGATGCCAGTCACTGATCTCCGCCGACTCTCCCACGACTCGCAGATGACAGGCCATTGCGATTTCGAGCGCCCCGGTCGTACAGACCCCGTCGACCACCGCGATCGAAGGCTTCCAGGTGTCATCGATCAGGCTCGTGAGCCGAAAGCCCGGATTGCCGGGGGGGAGCTGACCCGCCTCCGCCTCCTTCAGGTCGTCGCCGGCGCTGAAGCACGGACGTCCGTCGCTGCGCGGCGCCCCAGTCACAAGGAATACGCGAATCGCGTCGTCCCGCTTGATCTCGCGGACCGCTTCGATCAGCTCGGCGAGGAGCTGGCCGTTCATCGCGTTGAGACTCTCCGGTCGATTGAGTCGTAGGATCGCGATCGGCCCCTCCCGCTCGAAGTCGAGCACATGCTCGCTCATGCCTTTGTCTCCTCTTCCACCCGGTACCGGCTTAGACGGCGTCGAGTCGCACCTTCATCGAGCCACGAGTCCCAGGCGACCAGCGATTGCGTCCCGCCATTCAAGCGCGAGATCACCCTCGAGCTCGCGTTCCAGCCGATCAACGATTTCCGCGACGCTGGG
>PVBE012645306.1_pt1 | contig 48383 bp, 48 predicted proteins | sample 1631181 | NCBI WGS metagenome assembly PVBE01 (sample SAMN08397723, study PRJNA350692) | Marine metagenome, whole genome shotgun sequencing project. | isolation source: water | place: Pacific Ocean | collected 2012-04
CTCGCGCCTGCTCCACTTCGGCCTCCCGGAGCTTGCGTACGATCTGCTCGGCGCTGTGCCTCTTACTCGGCATTCTGACCTCCCTTCTTCGACCCAGATCGTGAGATTACATCTGGATCCGTTTTTGGGGGTCAGGTCAGGTGGACTGCGTTTGGGCATCGGTCGTCGACGACACGCTGGCGCCGGCGGGGCAGCACATCGTCGGCTGCTTCGTCCAGTACGTCCCTTATCGTCTACGGGATGGCACATGGGACGAGAACCGTGATCTGCTCGGTGACCGGGTAGTCTCTACAATCGGACAATACGCGCCCAACGTCCCGGAAGCGGTAGTGGCCCGACAGGTGATCACGCCACTCGACCTGGAGCGCACCTACGGACTTACCGAAGGCAACATCTTCCATGGCGATTTGAGTCTCGAACAACTGTTTTTCATGCGGCCGGTGCCGGGGTGGGCGCAGTACCGAACACCCGTGCAGAGTCTCTACCTCTGTGGCGCCGGCGCACATCCTGGCGGCGGCGTCACTGCGGCACCAGGCCACAACGCTGCCAAGCAGGTGCTTGGTGATCTACGCGGGAGGCGCGCGTGAGCAACAAGAATGTTGACATCGTCATCTTGGGGGCTGGAGTAATCGGCACTTCGATCGCTTTCCAGCTCGCCCAACGTGCCCCTGGTCGGGTCGTCGTGCTCGACCGCGACGTAGTAGCAGCGGGTGGCAGCGGGCGGTCTTCCGCCCTCATCCGTATGCACTACAGCTTTCCCCCGGAGGTCGAGCTGGCGCTGAGAAGTCTCGAGATGTTCAAGAACTGGGAAGAGCTCGTCGAGCGGCCGAGACACTTCCGCCAGGTCGGTTTCGTACGACTCGTGCCAGAAGCCGAGGTAGATCGACTGCGAGCACAGGTCGACATGCAGCGCGGTCTCGGGGCCGAGGTCGAGCTCATCGGCGCCGATGAACTTTCCCGGATGGAGCCCGACTGGAAAGTCGATGACGTTGCCCTGGCCGCCTACGAGCCAGATTCCGGATACGGTGACGGCGCCGTGGTCGCCGGCGACTTCCTGTCACGCGCTCGGGAAATGGGCGTCGATTACCGGCCGCACACGGGCGCCACGGCACTCCATGTCTCCGGCGACCGGATCCGCGCCGTAGAGACTGATGACGGCACCATCGAGGCCCCGGTTGTGGTATCGGCGATCGGACCCTGGACGAGGCCGCTGCTGAGCACGCTGCGCCTGGACCTGCCGATCGAGCCTGAATACCACCAGGTGGCTGTCCTGCAGAATCCCCCGGGTATGAAATCGGAAGGTTGCGCCTGTATCGACTCCATAACGAGGACATACCTCCGATCCGACGCCGGTGATCTCACCTTGGTAGGAGATTTCTACGGCGACCGCGACGTCGATCCCAGCGACTTCCAGCAAAACCCTCCCGAAGAAGACCTAGCCGATCTGATCATGGGCGCCACCGGCCGCATTCCGGCGCTCGAGGAAGCCGGCATCCAACGCGCCGTCACGGGAATCTACGACGTGAGCCCCGATGCTCGGCCGATCCTCGGCGAGATTCCCGGGGTTTCCGGGTTGTACATCGCCGCGGGCTTCTCCGGGATGGGATTCAAGATCTCACCAGCGATAGGCGTCGTGATGTCCGAGCTGCTGCTCGATGGCAAGGCCTCGACGGTCGACATCAGCGCCTTCCGCCCCGAACGTTTCGCCGAGGGCAACCTGATCGAGGCCGAACACGAGTACGAAGACGAGTGACAGACGCCCTCGAGCTACGGACCTCGGGCGTTTCCGCAACCGCCGCTACCAGTCGAACGCGTACGTCATCTTGGCGGTCAGCGACCGATCGTGGAGTCCATCGAACACGCCTTCGTAAGCGCTCGTCTGTCGATAGACGAGGTAGAAGTCGTCGCCGGTGCGGTAGATGTACCGCAGCCGCGCGAACAGCGATACCTGGTCGCTGGAGCTACTGTACTGGGCGAGCGAGTCGATCAGTACTCGATCCGAGAAGTGCAGATTGGCGCGCACGCGGGCCAGATGCGTATCGAACGCGCCACCGGACAATCGCACGCGGTTGTAGCGGTATTCAGGCTGCAGGCCAAAGCGCGCGCTGAACCGGATCGAGGGCCCACCGCCGATCCCGAACCGCGTGCCATCGTAGAAGTCTCCGAGGTCGACACTCACGTTACCGCTGAGCCAACGGCGATCGGTCATGCGCAGGGTGACCCGTCCGTCGGTCCAGGCGTAACTGCCGATCGGGATGGTCACCTGATCGTCGATCTGGAAATCGAAATCCAGGCGCTCGAAGTTCCGGTGCACGCTCAAAGTGAGCCGTTCGCCGGAGTCGAGCTCGAAGCCCGTCTCGGCGGCGGCACGGCGAGAGACGAGGCGACCGGAGGTATCGGTGATGTGCTCGAGCGACCCTGTCAAAGAGGTCCGCCTCAGGAATGCCCACCCAGGCCGCGATGACCATCGCCCTTGATAGTTCTGGCGAATGATGTCGCGCCGCAGGATGAAGCCGAGGTCACTGTCGAAGTCCTCGTCGATGTAGGTCACGTCGGCCGAAGCCCCCAACTTATCGGTATCCCACCCAACGCTGAATTGGCCGGCCCACGGGTTGTCCTCGACATCGCTGTCGCTCATCCCGGCGACAAACCCGGAGACGAACAGATGGTCGAAGAACGTGAAGTCGACATCGGCCCCGAGGACGCGATTGAACTCGCCGTCGGCCCCCTGCACGTTGGTGAACAGCGCCCCGATGCTGGAGCGACCCATGACATCCTGTTTCCAACGCACCGCCGTGTAGTTCTGGCCGGCGCCAAACTGAGAGTCGTCGGTCTGCACGTTGAGCATGCCCACGTTCCCACTGCCGATCTTGCCGGTGAGCTTGCCGCCGAAGCGAATAGGAACGGGCTCGCCGCTCGGCCCCAGCCCCATTCGCCGCGAGAAGAACAACAGCGCCAACGGCGGCTGCCTGCCAAAGCCGCCGCCGCCGCCCTGGCCACGGCGCGATAGCGTGCCGAAGGTGAAGCTGTCGTTGGCCTCGAGGAAGAACTCGCGTTTCTCTGGAAAGAACAACGAGAAGCGGGTGAGGTTGACTCGCTGGTCGTCGACCTCCACCTGTGCAAAATCGGTGTTCGCGGTCAGGTTGGCCGTGAGGTTGGGGGTCAGCTGGACTTTGAAGACCTCAAGACCGAACTCGCTCGTTCCTTCTGACACCGGATCGTCTCGCTGCTTCAACCAATCGTATCCGCCGGTAACGAACGGCTTGAGACGAAATCGATCGGTGAGCTTCAGGTTCTCCAGTCCGGTCAGGTGGCCGGATTGCGAGATCGCCCGCCAGTCGTAGTCCCGGCCCGTGTTGTTCCAGTGGATCTCCTCGCGGTGACGGCCGATGCCGCGATCGAACTCCAAGCCCCAAACATGGGTGCCAGTTGGATACCTGAGAATAGCGAACGGGATCACCACCTCGGCCTCCCACCCTTCCTCCGTGAAAGCCGTGGCGATCTCCCAGGCCTCGTCCCAGTTGCTGTTCACCTGGCTTTCATCGGTGATCACCCAGTCGAACTTGGTGCCCAGGGGGTTGGCGGAAAACATGAAGCTGTTGCGGTGGTCATGGAAGGTATCGAGCACCATCGTGATGTGGTCGTCGTCAATCTTGAACGCATCGCGCTCTAGCGATGTCGCCACGATCGCTTCGGGGTTGTCGTCGTACAGCGTCCAGCCGAAGTAGAGGTTTTGGTCGTCGTAGAGAATCCGTACCTCGGTGCGCTGCGAAGGAGCCGCTCCAGCGACGGGATCCTTCTGCACGAAGTCGCTGATTACTTCAGCCGCTTCCCACACGGCGTCGTCGACGCGACCGTCGATGAGCGGCGCGGTGCTCGTACGCGTTGCCCGCGCCGTCTTGGTCGGCCGCGGCGCGGTCTGCGCAGAGACGGGCGACGCGACCAGCAAGCTGGCCAGAACGCCGACGTATGCGAGCGGCGACCAGGCGCCTGTCGGAAACAAGCTTCGTTGCAATCCGGACCCCCCAGTGACCATTCCCGTCAAGCTCAGCTGTCGCCTGGCCGTGTGCGTGCCGCCGAGGTAGTGAGCTCCTGATAGAGCCACCCGCCCACGAACAGGCTCACCCCCAACGCGACCAGGCTACCGATCCGCACCAGCGGCGCGGCGCCGGCAAGATCGTAGAGCAACACCTTCAGCCCCGAAACCGCGGATACCAGGAACGACGATCGGCCGAGCGTCGTGTCGTGCAATCGCAAGGCCACGATGAGTCCAGCTACGGCAATCATTCCCCAAACCAACGACGTCATGAAGCTCGTATCGACGAATCGTACGACGGCCGCCATCGCGGCGACGTGCGCCGCATAAACCAGGGGTCGGCGCATCCCCAGCACCCCCACGTCGTGCCGCAACACCCCGTAGCCGGCGTAGAGAACGATCGGATAAAGGAGGCGCAGCCAACCCTCCCCGGGAACCTGAGTCATGCTCACATCGCTCAACACGCGCAGGTAGTTGAGCGCGAACACCGCAAACACCGCCAGTTGCAACAGCTGCCCAGTGGGGCCGGAAACGATCCGTGAGCGACTCGCGAACGCATAAGCCAAAACAGCCCCGAGCCCGACCCAGGGCGCCAGCCTCCCGGGAAGCAACTCCAGGTAGCCTGCATGGAAGGTAACCAGCACCGCGTAGGCACCCACGAGCGCCCCGCTGGCCTCGGTTCTCCGGCGTGTCAGGCGGGTGGCGACGAGATGTGCGCCAAGCAATGCCAACACGCTGCCAAAGGCAATCCACGGGGCCCACGCCTCGAGGTAACGGTCGAGGATCGAATACTCGAGCACGTAGAAGATGAACAGCGCCGGCAGATGACCGTAGGCAGCCTCAGTCTGGGTCATCGGCGAGTCACGACGCACCGAATACACCACTGCGGTAACCGTGAAGATAAGCAACTGCAAGGCTTGGTATATCGCTGCCGTCGCCCAGTCGGGCTGGCCGGCATCGCGCCAGATCAGATCGAAGCCGACGATCGCCAGATACATCGCCACCAGGTAGGCAATACGCGAACCGACCCACAGGGCATGCAGGCAGAACAGGACGCTCCACGCACAGAAGTAGATCAGCAGATCCTGGAGATCAGGCCGCCAGGTGGGCAAAAGGAACGGCGTCGAATATGCGCCGACGACGGCGAACAATACATACATATCGGTGCTGAACACGTGGCCCAGCCAGAGGGAGGCGAGGCAGACGGCAGCAACCGCAGCGGTAGCGATCGGGGCACCTATCAAGCCGTGATAAACGTGCGCCCCGTACACGGTCAGAAACAAGATCACGACGCCGGCGCCGGGTAGCAACGCCGCGTAGCGCCGACGGCGACCGGCAAGGGCCAGACCGAGCGCGATCAGCGCCAGCCCGCTAAGCGCAGCCAGCCCCACTTGCCTTGCTGCGGTCAGCCATCCGGAGTCGATCGCCAGGCGGACCAAGTACATGGCGGCAAGCACCAACGCCGCCGCTCCACTGATGCCGAGCACTCCCGTCGCCATCGACAGCCCCGGCTCGGCGGATCGTGCTGGACCAATCGACGCTGCCGATGGAACGTCCGGCGGCGGGGCCTTGGCATCGCTACGCGGCGGCGCTGCCGCGGAAGCCGGCACCGCCCCCCTCTCCTCCGCTCTCGAGGAGCCGGCCGGCTCGTCCTGGTTGCGCTGCGCCTCCTCGAGACGCTGGAGGCGCTCCTCCAGACCGGCAAGCCGGCGCTCGAGGTCGGTCATTCGAAGCTCCCTTATGGCTCGCCGGAACGGCCCCTAACGTCCGTGGCTGACGTCCGATCGCGGCCTGATCCTATTCCCCCGGCCCCGGACCCTCAACCTGACGGCCCACTAGCGCGTGGCGTCGCATGCACGCCGCCAGCTTGTCTCGATGGACGCGAGCGTCGTCTCCAGATGCTCCGTGCGCTCAGGCAGGTAGGCGATGGGATCCGCGAGGCTGGCTTCATCGCCCAGAACCCCTTGCAGCGTGGTGTGCAGGCAAAGTGCCGCGTAGGTGCGCGCGTAGCCGCCTTCTTGCACCAGCGCCATGCGACCCTGACAACAGCGATCCGCCAGTGCCCGCGCCCGCGCTCCAAGGCCGTAGAAGCCCGACATGGTGACGCCCTGACGACCGTTGGGATCGAACTGGCTGGCATCCTGACCACAGGCCACAATCAACAACTCGGGAGCAAATTCCTCCACCGTCGGCACCACCAGTCGATCAAACGCCGCGCCATACGCGGCGTCGCCGGACCCAAGGGGCAACGGTACATTGAGGTTGGCTCCGAGCCCTGCGCCGCGGCCGGCCTCGTCAGTGGCGCCGGTCTGTGGGTGCGTGGCCCCCCACGAGCCGTGATCCATGTGCAGGGACACGGTGAGGACATCAGGGTCGGTATAGAAGCCCTCTTGGGTGCCGTTGCCGTGGTGAACATCCCAATCGATGACCGCGACGCGGCACAGCCCCTTGGCCTGAGCCGCCTTGATCGCCACGCCGATATTGTTGGCAAAGCAGTAGCCGTCGGCCATCGCCGGCTGAGCATGATGACCGGGCGGCCGAACCAGCGCGTAGGCCAACGTGCCCGGCGCGGTCCAGACGTGGTCCACGGCGGCGATCGCCTGCCCCGCGGCGGCGCGTACCGCGATCCAACTCCCCTTCCCGAAAACCGTGGTCGGCGTCACCCGATATGTCTCGTTGTCCATAGCCACCAACGTCTCGAGGTAACCGGACTCATGGAAACGCACTAGCTGGTCCAGCTCGGCAGGCGACGCCTCGTGCCAGTCCAATCGCTCTGCGATCGCTCCCTGTTGCAGCACCGAGACCATGTTCTGTACCCGAACCGAGTTCTCTGGGTGAAGCTCGGAGACAGCCAGGAGAGACGATGGGGCCGCCTCGAATGTCCCGCGACCGGTGTCATGGCCCAACACCAACGGACTGTAGTAGACGGCCAACCGGGGGCCCATGCGGCTTGCTCCCACTGTGCGGCCAAGCGCGGGGTCGCGCTTGACCACCTTCGGACCGGGCTCGAGAACGCCACCCCCATACTCGCCCCGTGAGCGACCGTTGAGCAAGAACCGCACGGACATCCTCGAGCACTTCCCGCCGCCGATGGTGGTCGCCTTCGGAGTGCGCCGCGGCTCGCTACCGGCTCGAGCGCATCCGCTCTCGCATGACCGCAGATGGCACACAGCTCCGCAGTGCGCGCTGTTGGCTCGCGCGCGACCCACGTGGTAGTAAACTCGGATCTCCCACTTCCGTACGGTCGGATTGCCGCCGCGCCTCGCCAAGGATCACCGACGATGCGAACTCTACGCCGCGCCCCCGCTCTTCTACTGGATCGGCCCTGTGGGCGGTGAGATCGGTGTGACTTCGGGAATCTCGCCGAGCCGGCGCGCTGACTCCATCACGCAGGCCGAGATTCGCGCCATGTTCATCGAGTGCGAGCGCGTCGGCGGCATCAACCTGGCGCAGGGTACTTGCGACACACCGACCCCCGAGCCGGTGGTGCAGGGGGTTCGTAACGCGCTGGAGCAGGGAATCAATACGTACACGCGCTACGACGGGCTCGAAGTGTTACGCCAGGCGGTGGCAGACAAGTTACGGACATACAACGGCATCGACGTCGACCCGGAGACCGACATCGTCGTCTCCTCTGGCTCGACCGGCGCCTTCTACGCAGTCTGCTTGTCGTTCCTGGACCCGGGAGACGAGGTCATTCTCTTCGAGCCGTACTACGGCTATCACGTCAACACCCTGGGCTCGGTGCAGGCGGTTCCAGTTGCCGTCAAGCTCGAGCCTCCGGATTGGAGCTTCGATCGCGCCGCCCTCGAAGCCGCCGTGTCACCGCGCACCAAGATGGTCCTGGTCAACACGCCGGGCAACCCCTCCGGAAAGGTGTTCTCTCGCGAGGAGCTCGAGTGGATCGCCGACCTGACCATACGCCACGACCTCCTGGTCGTCACCGACGAGATCTACGAGTACTTCCTCTACGGCGGTGCCGAGCACGTTAGCCCCGGATCGCTGCCCCAGATCCGCGATCGGACGATCACCATCTCCGGGTACTCGAAAACGTTCAGCATCACCGGCTGGCGCATCGGCTACACGGCCAGCGACCCGCGCTGGTCGAGGATCATTGGATACATGAACGATCTGGTCTACGTCTGTGCGCCGGCACCACTGCAGTTCGGGGTCGCCGCTGGAATCAACGGGCTCGATGAAACCTTCTTCACCGACTTGGCGGTCGAGTACGAGGCCAAGCGCGATCGGTTCTGTAGCGCGCTCGACCAGGCCGGACTCGCTCCGTACATTCCTCCCGGCGCCTACTACGTGCTTGCCGATGCCTCTCATCTGCCGGGCGAGAACGGCAAGGCGCGCGCCATGCACCTGCTCGACGCCACCGGCATTGCTTCCGTTCCCGGCGAAGCGTTCTTTCAGGGAAACGATGCCAAGAGGTACCTGCGCTTCTGCTTCGCCAAGGATGACGACGTGCTGACAGAGGCCTGCCAGCGGCTCGCCGACCTATCCTGAACACCCGGCAGCCGACTGGCTCCACATCATCGGAGACGCGCCAATGTCAACCGTCAAGTTGGGCATATTCGTTGCTCTCGGCCTGGTGACGATCACCTTCCTGGTCGTCTGGGTGACCGCGGCTCTTTACGCTCGCCGGACGCTGCCGGCGTCCGACCCGGCAGTTCAGAGGGGGTGGCCCAATCTCAAAGAGATCACCATCGGCGCCGTGGTCAACTTCTTCGACACCCTCGGCATCGGCTCCTTCGCGCCGACGACGGCAGCCTACAAGTTCTTTGACATGGTGCCGGATCGGATTATTCCGGGTACCCTCAACGTCGGCGGTAGCGTAGCCATCCCCGTGCAAGCGTCCATCTTCATGGCGATCATCCAGGTCGACGTGCGAACGCTGGTGCTGATGATCACGGCCGCCGTCGTCGGTGCCTGGCTCGGCGCCGGCGTGGTCGCTGGGCTGCCGAAGCGCAGAGTTCAGGTGGGTATGGGAATCGCCCTGCTGGTGGCAGCGACCCTGATGGTCATGGCGCAGTTCGGGTTGTTTCCCGCCGGCGGTGAGGCGCTGGGGCTGAGCGGCCCGTTGTTGGTGGCGGCGATCCTCGGCAACCTGATCCTCGGCGCCTTCATGACACTGGGAATCGGCATGTACGCCCCGTGCATGATCATGGTCAGCCTCATGGGAATGGACCCGCGAGCCACCTTTCCCATCATGATGGGCTCATGCGCCTTCCTCATGCCGGTGGCGGGCATGCGCTTCGTGCGCCGGAACAGCTATGCGCTGCGCCCGTCGCTCGGCCTGATGATCGGCGGTATTCCGGCGGTGCTGGTCGCCGCCTTCATCGTCGGCTCGCTACCGCTCACCGCCATCCGATGGCTGGTGGTAGTCGTGGTGACTTACGCCGCCATCGCGATGCTTCTGTCAGCGCGCGCCCCGACGCCAACCGAGAGCTAGCGCTGCATCGTGAACGTGAACTTCGCGGTGAGCGTGCGGTCGTCCAGGCGGTCGAACAACCCGCTGAACGCCGTCGATTGGCGATACACGAGATAGAAGTCGTCGCCGGTGCGGTAGATGTAGCGCAGCCTCACGAACGCGGAAAGCTGGTCGGTAACACTGCTGTGCTGCAGCAACGAGTCGAGCGCCAGGCGATCCGAGAACGACAGATTGCCGCGTAGCCGCACCAGGTGGGTATTGAAGCTACCCCCCGGCAGTTGGATGCGGTTGAAGTTGTACTGTGGGTTCAGCGAGAAGCGGTCGCTGAAACGGAAGTTCGGTCCGCCACCGACCCCGAACCGGGTGCCATCATAGAACTCGCCCAGGTTGAGGGTCAGGTTACCGCTCAGCGATCGTCGGGCAGCCGAGCGCAGGCTAATCTCCCCGTCGGTCCAGGAATAGTCGCCGATCGGGATAGACACGTTCTCGTCGATGGGAAAATCGAAGTCCAACAGTTCGAAGTTGCGGCTAATGCGGAAACGGACAATGTCACCCGACTCCAGGTCCAACCGCGTGTCGAGACGGCCGACCCGGGAAATCAACCGCCCGCCGGTGTCGGTAATGCGCTCGAACCCAGGACTCATCGACATACGCCGCAGGAACGTCAAGCTCGGCCGCGTCGACCATCGCGCCTGGTAGTTGTGGCGAACGATGTCCTGCCGCAGGACGAAGCCCAGATCGCTGTCGAAGTCGTCGGCCACATAGGTGACATCGCCACCGAGGCCCCACGCCTCGGTGTCCCATCCGGCGCTAACCTGCCCCACCCAGGAAGTGCCGTCGACGTCGGTGTCCTGGCCGCCGGCCACAAAGCCCGAGAGAAACAGGTGGTCGAAGAACGTGAAGTCAGCGTCGAGGCCAAAGACGCGATTGTACTGGCCGTCGGGCCCCTGGACGTTGGTAACCAGTGCCCCGACGCTCGAGCGCTCCAGGACGTCTTGCTTCCAGCGAAAGGCGGCGAAGTTCTGGCCGGCGCCGAACTGCGAGTCCCCCGTTTGCACGTTCACGAAGCCGACGTTGCCGCCACCAAGCTTCCCCGTCAGCTTGCCTCCGAATCGAATGGGGACCGGCTGCCCTTCTGGTCCTAAGCCGATGCGTCGAGAGAAGAACAGCAGTGCCAGCGGCGGTTGCCGCTGGAACCCGCCACCGTCGCTGTCCCCCGAGCTGCGCCGTGCCAGGGTGCCGAAGGTGAAGCTGTTGGCGGCCTCGAGAAAGAACTCGCGTTGCTCGGGAAAGAACAGAGAGAACCGCGTCAGGTTGACCTGTTGGGTGTCGGCCTCGACCTCGGCGAAATCGGTGTTCGCCGTCAGGTTGGCGGTGAGGCTGGGGGTCAGCTGCACCTTGAAGACCTCGATTCCGATATCCCCCTTACCCTCGGAGATCGGGTCGTCACGCTGCTGGAAGGAGTCGTAGCCGCCGGTCACGAACGGCTTGAGACGGAACCGATCGGTGAGCGACAGGTTCTGCAGGCCGACAAGGTTTCCGTACTGTGAGACGGCGCGCCAATCGTAGTCGCGGCTGGTGTTGTTCCAGATGATGCGCTCCTTGGTGCGTATCACCTCGCGCTCGAACTCGATACCCCAAACATTGCTGCCGATGGGATACCGGAGGGCAGCGAACGGGATGGCGAGCTCGGCCTCCCAGCCGCGCTCGGTGATGCTCGCCGCCGCCTCCCACGTCTCGTCCCAGTTCATGTTGAACTGGCTCTCATCACGCAGAGTGAAGTCGAACTTGGTACCGAGCGCGTTGACCACGAAACCGAAAGCGTTGCGATGGTCGTGAAACGTGTCCAGGTAGACCACTACCCAATCGTCGGCCGACGGGTACTCGTCGCGGCGCATCTCCGTGGCAACGATCTTCTCGGGTTCATCGTCGTAGTTGATCCAGCCGACGTAGAGCGTGTCCTCGTCGTACATGACGCGCACTTCGGTCCGCATCGTCGGCGTCGATCCGACGACCGGCTCCTTCTGCACGAAGTCGCTCACCACGTCCGCCAACACCCACGCCGCGTCGTCGATCCGCCCATCCAGGACGGGGGGTGTATCCGTCCGCGTCGCCGCGGCGCGCTTGCCTTCGAGAGGAAGGTCGAAAGGCACGATCGAGGTATCGCCGGATGCGTCGAGCGCTACCGAGCCCATCGAGTCGTCGGCCCGCAAAGGCAGCGCTGCCCCATTCGCCAGGGGCGCCCCGCGCTCGACGCTCAGCGGAAGGCGGCCGTTGGCGCCGTCCGACTGCAGCAGGCCCGTGGAGTCAGTCCGATCGGGGCTCGCCACCGTCGGGCCATCCGGCGGCCCGGCCGGTTCGGTCGGTAACGGCATGGGCACCGACTCACCAGGGCGAACCATGCGCACCGGAATACTCCGCCGCGGACTCGGGGAAATGTCGCTCCCGGACTCGCCGGGGCGAACCAGACGCACCGGAATCTGGGGTCGGCGCCGGTCCTGCTGGCGGCGCTCTTGGCCGTCCACGACGGCTGGACCGGCAACCACGGCCGCGACGGCGGCGAGGGTCAACACCCTGTTGATGGCTCGGCCAATCCCGGCCGGCGAGTCAGGGGTTGCAGTTGCTCGGGACACCGGCTCGTTACTCGTCGATCGAGGAACCCCGGACAGGATCGGTCGGCTGCCGGGGCAGGACGTGCCCAATCTAACAGAGCACGGGCGTCGACAGCCGCTCGCTCTGTCCGTTGCTGTCCCCACGCCGGTCAACCGCGGACATGGGGTACCGCACGGTCGAAGTGGGGCGTAGCTGGATGCCCGAAGCGGCTAACGATAGGCTTGCCGCACATGGGATCGAACGACGGTAGCAAGAAGCGACAGGTAGGCCGCGACGAGCTCGATCGCGTCGTCCGCGAGCACCACCTCTGGCTGGAGTCCGATCACACCGAGGGAACACGCGCATCGCTCAAACGAACCGACCTGTCGAGCGCCGATCTCGCGGGAGCCGATCTGTCGCGCAGCGATCTGTCCGGTGCGCAGCTTACTCGCGCCAACCTCTCCGGCTGCAATCTTACGGCAGCCAACCTGCTACGGGCCGACGTTTCCTGGCCGATCTATCTGCCGCCAACCTCTCGCGCGCCGACCTCTCCAACGCCGACCTGTCCGATGCCATGATCTCGTTAAGCGATGTCGCCGGCGCCCACCTCAAGGGCGTCGTCCTTGCGCGTACCGTGATCGTCAGCGTGGACCTCGGCGTAGCTCGAGGCCTGGAGGACATCGAGCACCTGGCGCCCTCGAGCCTTTCCACCGATACCTTGACGCGCTCGCGTGGAGGTATCGCGGCAGCCTTTCTCAGGGGCTGCGGCCTAACCGATATCGATATCGAGGCCGCCAACCTGTCGCGGCCCGGTATTCCCTCCGAGGAGGTTACCGAGATCGCCTACAACATCATCAACCTCAAGACGGCGCGGCCGCTTGCCACCGGCGGGGTCTTCATCTCGTATGCGCCCGACGACTCGGAGTTCGTCGACGCAGTTGCGAGCCACTTGGACGCCCGGGGCGTACGCTACTGGCGCAATGCTCGCGGCTTGAAGCCCCTCCGAGCGGAGCGACAAACGCAACGCTGGGTGCGAGCGCACGACTGCGTGCTCCTGGTGCTGTCGAAGCACTCGGTCAACAACGACTGGGTGGAACGGGAGGTTGCCGAGGCCAACAAGTTGAGCCGCTCGCGCGACACGGACGTGCTCTGCCCGATAGCGCTCGACGAGGCTTGGAAGACCTGCGATTGGCCGGGTCCTATCCTGCGCCGAATGAAGGACCACGAAGTGCTCGACTTCTCGGATTGGCGAGACCCCGCCGAGTTCTCACCAAGCTGTGAGCGCTTGATCGACGCGTTGCCGATCTTCCAGGCTGCCTCTCGGGAGGAGGGCCATCTTTCGGCCGACCGGCGCCCCGACCCCGACGCGACTCGCTCGTAGGTCAGGACGACCGCTTGGGCATGCTGCACGGCTCCTCCCACCGCAGGCGATCGCTAGCGGGACACCTCACGCTCGAAGATCACCCGTCCGTCGAGAACCGTCATATCGACCTCCACCTGGTGGAGCTCTGTCTCCGGCACCTCGAAGAGGTTTCGCTCGAGCACCACCAGGTCGGCGAGCTTGCCGACGACAATCGAGCCGCGCGTGTCCTCCTGCGACCAAAGGTAAGCACCCGAGATGGTGTAGGCGGCAATCGCCTGACCCAGGGTCAGTCGCTCCTCGGGTCCCCAGGCCTCGTCTGGATATCCAGCAGCATCGCGACCGCCGATGTTGCGGCGCGTCACGGCCGACTCGAGCCCTTCCATCGGCACGATGGGCGACACCCCCCAATCGGTTCCCCACACCAGCCGGGCACCGCTGCCCAGCAACCCTTTGTAGGCATAGAGCTGGTGCGCCCGCTCAACGCCCAGCGAAGGAACTCCGAACGCCGTGTTCCACGCGTCATTCCTTCCCCAGTGCGGAGTCATATTGGCGGCCACGCCGAGCTCCTGGAAGCGCGCCACGTCGGCCGGGTCAACCAGTGCGATGTGGGTAATCGTGTGCCGTGGTCCGGTGGGTCCGTTGGCGGCTCGCGCCGCGGCAAACCCGTCCAGAGCCCGCCGCACGGCCCGATCGCCGATCGCGTGAATCAGAACCTGGAACCCCTCACGATCGAGCCGAGTCAGGAGCCGTGCCAAGCGAGTGGGCTCGACAAACACCTCGCCAAGCTCGCCGGGCTGTCCTTCATACGAGCGCAACATCCCCGCCGTCTCACGGCGCAGATTTCCATCCAAGAAGATCTTGACGCATGTCGCCCGTGAGATTCCGGACGCCGACCGATCTCGGCGAGCAAGAAACTCTGTGACCTGATCCTCATCATCCATCTCCAAGCGGAATCGCTGGCAATGTGTGGTGCGCACAGTGAGCTCGCCGGCCTCCGAGAGCTTGGAGAAGTCAGCTTCACTCTGCGCCGAGGACGACGCGTTGGTGATCGCGGTGATGCCGTTGCGACTCATCAGGCGTAGCGCTGCGCGATAGCCGTCGAGTCGGACGCGCTCACTGGGCTCGGGAACCTGCCGCAGCACCATGGCGAGGGCGGCGCCGAACAGCACCCCGGTGGGCTCGCCATTGCCGCCGCGCCCGATACGTCCGTTCGGCGGATCGGGCGTCGCCGCGGTGATCCCGACCGCCTCGAGGGCACGTGAGTTCACCCAGATGGATTGGCCGCTGGCACTCCGCAAGGCGGCTGGTCGATCGCTCACAGCGCTATCGAGCAGTTGGCGGCTGGGCGAGCCGTCCGGGCCAAAGGCCTCCTCTTCCCAGCCGCCACCCTGAAGCCAAGCGTACTGCGGATGGGTCGCAGCGTAGCGTTCGATCTGGGTGATGACCTCGGCGGCTTCGACCACCCCCTGAAGATCGATCTGTTGCAGACGCATCCCGGTCCCAGGGTGCAGATGTGAGTCCTGAAACCCCGGTAGCAACATCCGGCCGCCAAGATCGACAATCCTCGTATCCGGTCCGACGAACGGTTCCACTCCAGCGTCATCGCCGACGTAGACGATCTTGTTCCCGTCGACTGCAACCGCCGAGCTCCAGCTCCGGGCGGCGTCCACTCGATACACCGCACCGCCGCGGAAGACGAGCTCAGCGGTCTCCGGCAATCGAGCCGCGGGAGTCGTCGCGCACACGGCGGCGATTGCGGCCCGCATGACGCCCCGGCCGTTCCTCACCTCATCTCTCCGTTTCCTCCAGGATTGACTCTCCATGCCGCCGCGGGGCGAATGCAGCCGCGAGGGTAGACGCGACGCGCTGCAACGGAAGACGGCTACAGGCAGGCCGATCATCGCCGTCCAGAAAACTCAACACCACCGGGAAACCCCGTCCGGAAAGCGTTGAGAACGGTGTCACCTCATCGGCGATTCGCCAGCGGCCGGCCCCACCCTCCGCTGCCTCGAGCTCGAGCACCGCCTCGTCTAATGGCGCGAAACCATAGTAGTAGCCGTTCTTGCTGCCGCTGAAGCTCAGGCCAGGGGGCCGCCACGCGTCGGGCGTGTCGGCCCACATGTATCCCGGGTAGCAGAGATCATAGTGGTAGCCATGATCCGTCTCGATCGACACTAGCTGCAGGCGATCGTGGTCTCTCCGATTACGGACTTGGGGCAGCAACGGGATACGCTCCCCGAAGGGCGCATTGAATGCCGGAACGCGTAGTGCCAGCTCCTCGCTTCCTACGACGACGTCTCGAGGAAGGTGAAAGTGAGTGAACCTCCGATGCAACTCGTGCCGCTCAATCGCCCCTGACTCTACGAGCTCCAGCGATCGGGCAAGCACGCCGAGCCCCTCCCCGATCGCTGGATCATCGTCGCCGCCGTCGTCGATAAGCTGGCGCGTCCTCTCGAAACAGCGCTCGTAGATTTCCTGAATATCGACTTGCTGGCCTTGCAGGCGATCCATCAAGAGCGTGAGTCCCTGAAAGAGGACCTGGCCGGCCGCACCACCCCATCCCCAGAAGTCTCCTATCTCTGCTGCCTGGATGATCGTCCGCCGTTCGGCTAGCGCGAACTGCGGGTCCACGAGGGTGAAGATCGACAACACGCCATCGACGTCCAGGTGGTTGTTGATCGCCAGGTCCCAACGATCCGTATCGTGTCGCTCCGCGAACCTCATGCAACATCCCGTCGAGGTATCGGCCTTGAAGTCCGCCGGTGTCTTGTTGGGCACCCAGTGACTGAGCTCGATGTCCACTCCGTCGCGGAAAGTGCTGTCCGAGTCGCCGTCCGCAAAGATCGTCTTGCGGCTCACAGGACGCTGGTGCGTACTGCCGATGATGTAGAACCGAGGGCCTGCCATCTCCGCGCGCTCACCTACACCTTGCGCGCTCACGCGACATCAGCGTTCCGGCGCCAATGCCATGCTTCTCGAGCACCTTCATCAGGTCTACCAGCACCTCGTCCCGCTTCGCTTCCCACTGCTCCACAGACCGCCCTTCGGCTTGCTCCTCGCAGCCATCGATGAGCCTCCGACTCATTTCGTCGGACCATTCCGGGAACCGGAGATCCGTCCACGGGAGCTCCTCGGTGGGATCGAAGTGATCGAGAAAATGGCGCATGCCGCCTTCTCCGCCGGCAAGATGATAGGTCAGGAACGGGCCCATGAAGGCGTACCGCAGGCCGGCAGAAAACACCAGCGAATCGTCGATCTCGCTGGTGGTCGCGACGTCCTTGTGGATCAGGTGCAAGGCTTCCCGCCAGAGAGCCTCCTGTAGCCGGTCGCACAGGTACCCGTCGATCTCGCGCTTCAGCCGCAGCACATACATGCCGATGGATTCGTAGAAGGCAGCGGCGCGCTGCATCGTATGATCCGACGTCTGCTCGCCGGGAACGATCTCGACGAGCGGCAGAAGGTAGACCGGATTGAACGGGTGGCCGATGAGCAAGCGCTCCGGATGAGAGCAGGCAGCCTGCAGGCGCGTAGGCAGAAATCCGGACGACGAAGAGGCCACGACAACGCCAGAATCCGCCACCGCGTCGATCTTCGCGAGCAGCGCGATCTTGAGATCCTCCCGCTCCGGGGCTGCCTCCTGTATCCAGTCGGCCTGCTGCGCCATGTCTTCGACATCTGGCGTGAAGCTGAGAGTGCCGCGCTCTACCTGCTCGCGGTCCATGAGTTTCAACATCGACGGCCAGGCATTGTCGACGCTGGAACGAAATCGCTTCTCTGTTGCCGCTACCGGGTCGTAGGCCACCACATCCAACCCTCGCGCCAGCGCACGAGCGGCCCAGCCCGCCCCGATCAACCCGGCGCCGGCGATGCCGACGGTCTGTATCCGGCTCACTTCGTCCCTCCGAGCCGCGCGCTCACCCGTCGCGCGGCTCGAGACCCAGGATAGCTCGCGCCTCATCGGGCGACACGATCTTCGCGCCGATCAGCTCGACGATCTGGACCGCGCGCTCGGTGAGTGAGCCGTTCGAGGCGTAGACGCCCTTCTCCAGGTAGAGATTGTCTTCCAATCCGACGCGCACGTGACCTCCCAGCACGACTGCCTGGGCGACCATCGGCATCTCCCAGCGGCCGATACCGAAGCCGGCCCAGACGCAGTCGTCAGGCAGCTCGCTCACCATGTAGGCCATGGTCTGGGTGTTCACCGGCGCCCCCCAAGGGATCCCGAGGCACAGTTGAAACAGAGGCGGATCGTCGATCAGGCCCTCGGCACACAGCTGCTTGGCGAACCAGAGGTTCCCTGAATCGAAGATCTCCATCTCGGGCTTCACGCCATAGGAGCGGATCAGCTCAGCCTGCTGCCGGAGCTGGATCGGCGTCTGGATGACCACCGAGTGACTATCGCCGAAGTTGAGCGACCCACAGTCGAGTGTGCAGATCTCCGGCCGCAGCTCGGCGACGTGCAGCAGCCGCTCAACCGGCCCGACGAGATCGGTGAACTCCTCGTCGAAGTTCCTGGGCCGGTCACCGTCCCCGATCATCAAATCGCCGCCCATACCGGCGGTCAGATTGATGATGACGTCGTTGTTCTTGGCTCGTATGCGCTCCACCACCTGGCGGTACAGGTGCACATCGCGAGCCCCCCTGCCGGTCTCCACATCGCGTACGTGGCAGTGCACGACCGCCGCGCCCGCCTCGGCGGCTTGTAGCGCGGCATCCCCGATCTGCTCTGGAGTGACCGGAATGTCCGGATGCTTGTCGACTGTATCGCCGGCTCCGGTGACGGCGCAGGTAACGATGATTCTGGAGTTCATGGTGTCGGCCGGACCTCATGCTGAGTGTTTCGCCGTTGTGTACGTACCGAATCTAGCGCATCCGCGACTGCCACGGCGAGCGACCCGCTGCTCGTCCGCCGCCTGGCACCCAGGGTAGGCGTCCGCAAGGCCCCAACTCCGGTCTGATGCCGGCATCACAACAATGTGGCCCGAGCGCTCCGCGCAGCGTAGAGTAGGTGCCAGCGCCTACGAATAGTCGTCCCCGGAAGATCGAGAATGGCCATGAACCCAGTTTCCAGAAGCATCGCCTCGGTAGTGATCACCATCATCACCGCCTTCGCCGCGGCGCCTGGCATCGCCGGCACGCTCACACAGCAGAAGTTTCAGGAGCAACAGCAACGACTGCAGCGCGCCCGGGACCACATCGACCAGGGTGAGCCCAGAGAAGCACTCGACGTGCTCGAGGACGTGATAGATGAGGACGACAGGTTGTGGGTGGCATACTACCTGAAGGGCATGGCGCACGGTCAAATGGGTGACGAGGATGATGCCCTGGAAGCGTTTCTAGCGGCCGACGAACGGCAGCCCGGAGTGGCCGAGGTCTACCTCATGGCCGGCATCGCCGCCTTCGGCGTGGGCGAGTATGAGACCTGCTGGGAGATGACGATCTTGGCGCACCAGGCGGGCCAGGACATGAGCAAGGAGATCGAGCAACTCAGCGAGGTCATTGACCCGCCGGACAATCTCGAGGAGCGCCTGAACGCGCCGCGCGTGATCGTCGGTCCCATGGATACGCGAATCACCGAAAACAACAGCGCGATGGAGTCAGTGCTCATGCAGATCCAGGGGGAGTTGGCCGTCGTGCAGCAGCAATTCGAGAAGGCGCTGCGCGACTCGCCCAACTTCGGTCTCGTACGCCTGCAAGAGCTTGCTTACTATGTCGTCGTGATGAGTATCGAGGACTACGGCGGCGCGGTCGGCGGCTCGTTGAGCAGCGGACGCCCAGGCGATGTCCAGGGCGGAGCGGTGGGTGTCGCGCCGGGAGTGACCACGGACCTGAACGTGGGGGCGGCTCCGGGAGCGGCAGGAGGTTCGATCGTAGCTTCGGAGGGTCGGGACAACGCTCAGGGGCGGCCAACCGGAGGTAGTGAGCTCACGGGCGTCATCCATCTGGTTGACCGGAGGTCCAGCGACGTCGCCTTCTCGTTGCCCTTCACGTTGCCCAATCTCACCTCCATCGGCGATCTGTCTCGAGACGTGCGCCGGCGCGTCGCCCTGCTAGAGAACTGGGCGATCGAGAACCACAAACGCTAGCAGGGCTTCCGGTGCCTAGTCGGTAGGACCCGCGCCGCAATCGTAGCGTCTGGTTGCCCGCGTCGATCATTACAGTGCCAGCTGCGCACCATGCGTCGGAGACCATGTCGGCGTTCTCGTCGTGACGGCGCCCGACGGGCCGGTGATGCGAGCTCGTTTCGCCAACGTCGTAGTCCAAGAGACCGCGTCAATCTGGCACGGAATTCCTGCAATGGAAAACGCGCGCAAGGCGACGTAGAGTAGCGGAGCTTCGGCTATTCCATGTCAGGGCGGGATGAACAATCATGCAACGAGTTTCCAAGACAATCGCTTCGCTCGGCATCGCTCTTGTGGCGGCCATCGCAACGCCAGCCACCGGTGCCATACCGCGAGCTCCACAGGACGGTCAGGAGCTGGAACAACAAATCAAGCGGGCCCAGGAGTACATCGACCAGGGCGAGCCGGAATACGCGCTGGACGTGCTCGAGAACGTCATCGATGCGGACGACTCACAGTGGATCGCCCACTACTTGAAGGGCATGGCACACGGGCAGCAAGGTGACGAGAAGGCCGCGCTGGAGTCGTTCCTGGACGCCGATGCGCGACAACCCGGGGTTCCCGACGTGTACTTCATGGCCGGGATCGCATCGTTCGGCGTCGGCGACTACGAGACCTGCTGGGAGCAGACGATCCTTGCGCATCAGGCGGGCCGCGATATGAGTAAGGAGATCGAGCAGCTCAGGGAAGTTGCCGACCCCCCGGACGATCTAGAGGAGCGCATCAATGCGCCGCGCGTCCTGGTGGGTCCGATGGACACCAGCGTCACAGAACAGAACGGCGCAATGGAATCGGCGCTCTTGCAGGTTCGGGTACAGCTGGGTGTCGTGCAGCAACAGGTGGCGCGGGCCCTGCGTGATTCGCCCAACTTCGGCCTCGTTCGCGCTCGGCAGATCGCCGACTACATGGTCGTGGTGAACGTCGCCGACTATGGCGGTGCGGCCAGCTCGTCGCTAGAAAACCGTGTCGGCGACGTGAATACGGACTCCGCGCGTCGCGACGGGATACGCCCCGGGGCAGGCAGGAATTCGCTGACGGGTCTGATCGAGTTGGTGGATGCGAAGACCAACGACATAGCCTTCTCCCTGCCAATGACCTTGACCGACATCACCTCGATCGGCGACCTGGCGCGTGACCTTCGACGTCGTGTCGAGCTGCTGGAAAACTGGGCCCGCGAGAACCGGGAAAGCTAGCCGCTCTGTCCGGCTAGCTATGGGTAGGTGGCCTCAACCCGCCTCGTCCGAAGCGTTCGCGCCTTGTCCCAGCCGGGACTCGACAGCCTCCAGCCGGCGCTCGATCGCCTCGAGCTTGTGCAAGATCAGCACATGAGTCTTCTTGGCATCGATGCCAACAGGGCTCGCCGCGCTGTCGATCAGTCCTGCGATACGCTCATAGTCGTCGTTCGGAATTTCCATCGGATCTCCGATTCGTCAGAAACTGCCTTCCCTCAGGAGGAGCTCATGAGTGAGCTAGCGCGTCGAGATTGCGACGCGTGCAAGCTCGGCGCCCCGCTCGTGACCGATGCGGAAGCAGCCGAGCTGCGCCAACAAATACCCGCATGGCAGCTAGTCGAGACCGATGGTATCAAGCAACTTACGCGCACGTTCCAGTTCAGCAACTTCGCCGCCGCGCTAGCGTTCACCCGCGAGATCGGCGCGATCGCCGAGGAAGCGAACCACCATCCCAGGCTGGTAACCGAATGGGGTCGGGTCGGGGTAACGTGGTGGACTCATAAGATCCGCGGGCTGCACGTCAACGACTTCATCATGGCCGCGCGGGTGGACGCCATCGCCGAATGAGCCTCACGGTGCTCTTCCTTTGCACCGGCAACTCGTGCCGCAGCCAGATGGCGGAAGGCTGGGCGCGCCACCTCAGACCCGATGATCTCGAGCCTTACTCGGCCGGCACCCGGCCGCAGCGACTCGATCTCGACGCCGTGCTGGTCATGCGTGAGGCAGGGGTGGACATCTCGTCGTGCCGCCCCAAACACGTCGATGAGCTGGAGTCGGTCGACTTCGACGTTGTGGTCACCGTCTGCGACCACGCCGACGAGCAATGCCCGGTATTTCCGGCATCGACGATCGTTCGGCACAGCGGCTTCGATGATCCGCCGAAACTGGCTGCCGGTGCGTCGCGGCAGGAAGCCCTGCAACATTACCGGCGGGTTCGCGACGAGATTCGTGAGCTCGTGGCGAACTTGGATGAGGGCCCTTCCAAAGCACGGTAGTCCTTCCGTCGAGCCTAGCGCTCTGGCTTGTCGCCGTCGATGAGCCCCAGAATCTCACGGCCCCGCTGTTGCGCCGCTCGCTCCTCCGTACCGGACTTCGCTCCGGCCGTTGCCAGCAGGTCACGTAGTGCCGATTCGACCAACTCGAGCCGTGCACGCAAGGTGGCGCACTCGGTGCTGGGTGTCATCGTGCCGGCCAAGCGCTCGTATTTCTCGGCCGTCGTGTGCCCGTCCCAGCTGCCCTCATAGGGAGGTAGATCCACGAAGTGCCGGGCCTGATCCCCCTGGAAATGCCACGAGGCCTGCCCGGTGGGCAGATCGATGTAGACGCATCCATGCCATTCGCCATCGACGTCATCGATAGCGGTCCGCTGCACACCGGACGGATAGAGTCTGGCAAGCACCGCTACGAGGCGACTGCGCTCGTCGTACGCGGCGGCCTTGGCGGCGCGCAGGCGCTCGACCTCGGCCTGCTGACGCTGGGACCGGGTCCCCTTTCTGTCGTTGGTCCTGTGGTCAGCCACGATCGTCCCTACCAGAGCTGCTCGAGACCCCAAGCTCATCGGAAGCTCGACAGGTATCGGCCTCGACATCACCACCGCAGGCATTTTCTGCTTTGGCGCCCACCACATTGCCGCCTAGGATTTGAAGATTGTCAATGGAGAATCGCATGGCACGAGACTTCCAGCAGCCACCGTCGATTGGCACGACGCCCGTAGCCGATGAGGCAATCGATACTGATCCGGTGCTGCTACGACTACACGCAGCGCTCAGGGACCTCGACAACGCGATCTACGAAGCGCGCCGCGCGCTCGATGTGGCGCTCGGTCGTCCTCCGGCCACTGCGCCCCCGGAAGCCCTACCGTATCGCGAGCTGGGCCGCCTCAAGGATCATCTGGGGGTCGCGACCGGGGAGGCCGCCCATGTCGCCCCGCGTTCCCTGGGCGACATGGCGCTCGATTGGGACTCCGACGACGGCGAGAGCACATAGCCGACTGCTGCCTACTCAGGGGGCCCATCCGGGGGCTTGGGCGGCGGCGGCATCTCATCGCCGGCCTCCGTGGGTTGCACCATTTCCGGCGTCGAGTCCTGGGCTCCCTTCCCCCATGTCATGAGCTGCTTACCAAAAGCGCGCAGGCGCGCTTGCACCCGCGCGTTGATCGAGTCTGGGGTCCAGTTTCCTTCCTCGTCGCGCTCGCCCGCCGGCACGCCAGTCAGAATGCTGATCCCCTGGTCGACGTGATCAACCGCCCAGATATTGAACAGCCCTGCCGAGACCGCCTCGACGACATCCGCGCGCAGCATCAAGTGCTGCACGTTGGCGCTCGGGATCATCACACCCTGCTCGCCGTCGAACCCCCGCGCCTGGCATACGTCGAAGAATCCCTCGATCTTGTGATTGACGCCGCCGATGGCCTGTACCTGGCCACGCTGATTGACCGATCCGGTCACCGCGATGCCCTGCTTCACAGGCGCCTCGGCCAAGGCCGATAGCAAGACGTACAGCTCGGTGCTCGATGCCGAGTCACCGGCGATCTCCGAATACGACTGCTCGAACGTCAGTGCGGCCGACAGCGTGAGCGGCTGATCTTGCGCGAATCGATCACCCAGAAATCCAGTGATGATCAGCACACCCTTGTCGTGCGTGGAATGGGACATGCGTACGCGGCGCTCGATATTGACGATGCCTGCACGACCCAGATGAACGGAAACAGTGATTCGCGACGGTCGGCCGAAAAGGTAGTCCCCGAGCATATGCACGGCCAGACCGTTGATCTGTCCCACCACCTCGCCGTCGGTATCGACGAGGATGATCTCGCGCTGGATGAACTCCTGCACACGCTCCTTGCTCAGCGATGCCCGAAATTCCGACTCGTCCACTGCGCGGTCGACGTGCCTATCCAGCACCAGGTCCGAACCATCCTGACGCGCCCAATAAGAGGCTTCGCGGATCAGATCGTTCAGCTCCCCGAATCGCAGTGAAACCTTCTGCTGGTCCTCTACGTTGCGCGAGCTCTCGTCGACCACCGCTGCTACTGCGCTGCGATGAAAATGCGGCAGGTCCTCGCGCTCGATCAACTGGGCAATGAACGGCCCAAACCGCGACAGGGCCTCCTCGTCGCGCTCCGCCTGATAGTCGAAGTCGGCCTTGACCTTGAAGATCTCGCGGAAAACCTCGTCATAAGCGAACAGCAGGTGGTAGTAACGCGGGTGCCCGATGAGGCAGACCTTCACATCGAGCGAGATCGGCTCGGGTCGCAGTGTCGACGCCGAGAACAGACCGTAACGCTCGGCCACATCCTCGACCCGTACCTCCTTGTTCACCAGCGCTCGCTTGAGCGCTTCGTAGACAAAGGGATTGCGCAGCACATCCTCGATGTCGAGCACCAGGTAGCCGCCATTTGCCTTGGCTAGTGACCCCGCACGAATCATCGTGAAATCGGTGATCAACGCGCCGAACTGCGCCCGACGCTCGATGCGACCGACGAGATTGGCGTAGGTGGGATTGTTCTCGACGATGATGGGCGCACCCTCCGCGGCTCCGTTGTCGACGATCAGATTGACCTCGTAGCGCGCCAGATCGGGCTCCTGCCGCGGCATGCGCAGGCCCGGTATCGGCAGCTGGGGCTCGTCGCTCGGGCGAAACTGCTCGATGTTCTCGAGCACGTCCTGTTCCATCCTGCGCAGGTGCTCGGTGACGGTATCGAGGTGTTCGTAGCGTGGCCGCAGATCGCTCATCAACGTGCCTAGCACGTTGGTCGCCACTTGCCGATTCAGGTCTCGCACCTCTTCCTTGAGCGCGTGGTCAACGTCCTTGATCTCGGACATGACCTCGCGGATCTTCTCCTGCAAGCCCTCCATCCGGGAATCGAGCTCCTTGCGCTCGTCCTCCGGCATGTCTTGATACTCCTCCTGCGTGAGGGCCTTCTTGTCGCGAACGGGGATCGTGCGGAAGCCCATCGGCGTGCTCTTGATCTCGAATCCCAGCTCCGCCGCCTCACTCTCGAGCTTGTCCAGCAACGCTTGCTTCTGCGTCTGGAATCGTTCGCTGGTAGCCCGCTGTTGCTCCTCGTAGGCCTTGCCCTCGAACGCCTTGGGAACCCGCTCCTTGAGCTCGTCGACGAGCTCTCCGTGATCGTCGCGCAGTCGCGCTCCCAATCCGGCCGGAAGCACCAGCACCCGCGGAGAATCCGGGTCGTCGAAGTTGTGCACGTAGACAACGTCGGATGGCGTCTCACGCCCCTCGCAGCAACGCGTCAGAATCCGCCGCAGGATGGTCTTCCGGCCGGTTCCCGGGGCTCCGGCTAGGAAGAGATTGAACCCCGAGCTGGATATATCCAGACCGAACTCGATGGCGCGGACGGCGCGATTCTGCCCGATGATCTCGTCGAGCGGCTCGCACTCGGCGGTCGTCTCAAACGCAAATAGTGCGGGGTCACAGGTGTTGCGCAGTTGCTCGGGCTTTAGCCGTGACGCTTCGTTATCCACAGCAGGCTAGAGACCGATCGCGATACGTCCGGCAGCGACCAGCGCCAGCAGGACGATGATCCCGACGATCGTCTTGACGACCCAGCCTTTGCCGCCGCCGAGAACCATGCGGTCGTAGCGTGCGGCGAAGTCGTCGGGTTCGCCATTTACCCCCACTCCCGGTTGCTTGTCGCTCATCCGTCCCGGCTCCCGCTCGGTGCCGCAGCACGCGGCTCGTGTTGATCCCGCCCCGCTGGGCTCGTCGGCCTCAGCCAGGTCAGGCAGTGATCTTGAAGCCGCTCGTTGGTGGCCAGGCTGCCCACGAACGCCGCGGTTCGTGTAACGCTCCCTCGTTGTCGCCGGCCGCGCGCGAACACGCAGAGATGCTCGGCCTCGAGGACACAAGCCGCACCCAAGGCCCCTACCCCGGACATCAACTCCTCGGCGATCTCCTCACCCAGTCGTTCCTGCATCTGAAGTCTGCGCGACAGGCAGCGTACCAGCTCCTCGATGCGAGAGAGTCCCGTCAGGCGTTTGTCCGGCAGGTAGGCGACGTGCGCGTGCCCGAAGAATGGCAGGAGATGGTGCGCACAAACAGAGACAAACGGGATGCTCGTGCTCGTGATGATGTCGCCGGCGCGCTCCGGCCAGGTGGGCTCGAGCACGGAACCAGGATCGGTCGAGTAACCGCTCAACAGGTCGTTGATCCACGCCGCGACCGTGTTGTCCGGCGCCTCGCCCGCCGCGTCTTCCGCCAGACCGGCAGCATCGAGGAAGTCGGCGACGGCCGTGCGCATCGCTTCCCGATCGAAGCTCGGGAGCGCGTCGACGGATTGGGAACGCGCCGGTGAGTCAATGGGCATCAGGCCCTCGAAGGGCTGGCGAACGCGAGTCGGGAGTTGATGCGAGCAGAGTATGAGCGTCCTCGGATCATTGCAATCCAGTCTTGGCGGGCATTCCGGCAAGCGCCTCTGCGATGGCATCGTGGGTACGATCGCGCAGCTCGTTCCGGTCGCCGAAGACCAGACCTCGAGTGGGAATCGGCGACAGAAACTCGATTTCGGCAACCCCCGGCGTGATCGCCAAGCGACCTTTTGGTTGGATCCCATACGTTCCGCGTACGACCATCGGAGCGACGGCAACCTGCGCCTTGATCGCCATTACGAACGGCCCTTTCTTGAATGCCTGTAGCTGCCCCTCGGCACTCCGAGTACCCTCTGCGAAAACAAGGAAGTCGTGCCCTTCGCGCAGCGCAGCGGCGGCGATATCGACTGCCCGTTTCGAGCCTTCGCGGTCGTCGCGATGCACCGGCGGAAACTGCGCTGCGCGGAGAACGGCCCCGAATACGGGGAGCTTGAAAACCGCGGCTTTGGCGAGCGCCCGAATGTCTCTACCGATCGCCAAGAACGCCAACGGCGGGTCGACGTTGCTGACATGATTTGCGACGAAGACATAGGTAGCTTCCGGATCCAGTCGGTCTCGCCCGCTAACTCGAAGCCGGATCCCGGCAACCCGCAGCAGCCCTCGCGCCGTCGGGAACGCGATGACGTACAGGGGGCGTGGCGAGCCAGCGAGCCACACGGCAACCATGCCGATCGCACCGGCGATCGGGATGATCACCGCCAGCGCAATACCGGTGATTAGAGTGCGCAGCAAGACACCGAAGCTCTTCGCGGAGCTCTCATCGGCCGGATCGGGCTAGTGCAGCCGGTAGGTGACGGTGAAAACGGCGATCACCGGAACCGGTTCGCCGTCCTTCATCCCCGGCCTGAAGACCCATCGTTGGATGGCCTCCATAGCGCGTGCATTGAGCTCCTCATCGGGGAGCCCTCGCAGTAGGCGCGGTTCGACAACCGAGCCGTCGACGTCCACGACCGCCTCAATCCACACCTCCCCTTGGATTCCCTTACGGGTAGCCTCGGGTGTGTACTCAGGATCTATCTGACGCAATACCTGGGGCGACATGATCCCACCATCGCCAGCGCGGAACGCTTGCCCCCTCAACCCGCCTGTGCCCGGGATGCCCACCGGATCGCCGATGGCAAACTCATCGTCGAACTCACCCATGTCAACGTCTGACGCCTCGGGCTCGATGGGCTCCGGATCGTCCGGCGTCGGATCGGGAATCGGCACGACCGAGGCCGACTTCTTCCTCTTGGTTTTCTTCGCCTTGGCGGGCGGCGCCGGCGGCGTGTACCGCTTCACTACCGTCGCTGCGGTACGCTCGATCTCCACAACCTCGGGGATGGCAGCGGGGATCACCAACAGGAACGCGATGAAGTGCACGACGACCGCGCAAATGCCCGACTTCTTCAGGGAAACCGTGCGCTCCTCGCTCTTTTCGTCGAGGTACCCGCGGAACACCGCCGCGCCCGTGCCGGCGGGCGTCGAAGGCGCGCTTCGTGTCTCCAGGCGCATCTTCGCCCAGCGCCGAGACTTCTCGTCGCGGAGCTGAAGCTTCTGGTACCGATCGCCGCCGAGATTCATGATTCAGATTGCCCGTTAGACCGTTCGACCACCCATAACCGATTATAGGTGGGCCTCAGATGGAGGTCTATGACACGGTCCTGCCGGTGTTTGAGTGTTACCCATAGGAGCTGTATTCTCCTTTGCCAGGCAGAAATCGATGGTTTCGTCGGCGCAGCCGATAGCCGTCCTTGTGGGTGACGACACGCAGCATGGCAACCGCCGTCAAGAAGCGCCCGAAGAAGCGCTCCGCATCGATCGCCATTGTCCGCCGCGACGACTGCACGGGGTGCGAAGCCTGCATTATCTTCTGCCCGGTCGATTGCATCGACCTCGTTCAGGCTGACGATAACCCGGTGGAGAAGTACGTTCTCATCGACAAAGAGACCTGCATCGGCTGCGTGCTGTGTGCGCGCTACTGCCCCTGGGATGCGATTGACATGATCAAGCGCGAGCCTTTCGAGCAGCTCGGCGACCTGGTCTTCATGTAGCCGATAACGCAACGACGGCTACGACAAACCGGCGACAACGCATCCCTCACCGCCCATCAGTAAGTGCTCGCGAGCGGTATCGTCGTCGTCGCGCTCGTGAAACGCCTCGGCCAGCGCACAATGTGCAGCCGGGAGTAGGTAGGTCGACGTACCGCGTAGCTCATCGACGAGCTGCAGCGTGTTGATGGCACGATCCAAGTCACCGCGCTCCAGGTATTCGCGCCCCAGCCGAAGGTACAGATCGGGAATCGGTGGCCTCTTGAGCGCTGCGGCGATGTACACCTCGAAGGCGGCCTGAGTCCGCCCTTGGTCCTGATACATGACCCCGAGGTGATAGTAGGGCGTACCGACATCCGGATGAACTTCCAGTGCCTGTTGATAGTAGCGCTCGCCGTCCTCGAAGCGACGCACCGACGCGGCAGCCTGGCCCTCACGAACCAACATCATGGCGTACAGCTCTTTAACGCGCAGGTTGTCGGGCTGTTCCTCGTAGAGCCGTTCCAAGCTCTCAAGAATAGGAGCGCGGTCACCTCCGCTAAACGCCCAGACCTCGCCGAGCAGCAACGTGTACTCGAGGCGCGCCTCGAAGTCATCGGCGAACTCCTCGAGATGCCGTTGGTACAACCCGATGGCTCGCGCTTGGTCACGATCGTCGGCAGCCTCGCGCGCCAGCTCGAGCGCCGAACGCTCCTCTGCGCAAGCGATCCCCAGCGCCGCTACCAACAGAGCCACCAACAGTGCCGGCCGCGCTCGATCGGGTCGCTGCGATCGCCGAGCCCTGAATCGAGGTAGTGCCTCAGGGCTGCACGATGCGGCTTTCGGACGAGTCATGATCCTCCTCCTGACGTACGCTTTGATAGGCCGCCAGCACGCCGCGGTGTATCAACGCACGTGCGAAGGGGTGGTCGGAGTACAGATCTGCAACGTCCGTGAAGCCTCGCGCGGCAGCAAGAGCAAGCTGTGCTTGGCGTTCGTGCTTCATCGCTAGCAGCACATCCGTCATCTGCTCCAACCGCTGCCTGTAACGTTCCCGTGTGGCGCTATCGAAAACCTCGGCGACGCCACTGATCTCGCGATCTACCTGCTGCTTACGCTGCTCCTCGTCGACCACCAAGGTGCTGGTTTCGGCACGGCGAACTCCGACAGCGGCGCTCTCGACCGCCTCACCAAGGACCGCCCAGTTCGCGAAGTAGGGCTCGCCGAGCAGGTCGGCCGACTGGGCCAGCAGATCGCGCTGCTCGGGAGTGCGGCCCCCCGACGGCTCCTCCGGCGAGTCAGCGGAGGCCATTTCCCCTGCCGAATCGACCGTGTCGCTCTCCTCTTGCTGTATCTCCGCCGCCGTCGAGAACAGCTCTGCCGCCAGCTCGTCCCGCCACACCTCGTACTCGGGCGGCAGGGCGGTACCGGCAGCGGCCGCCAGCGCTTCGCCGGTGCGCAGGATCGCCACCGCCTGTGGTAACTCGAGCTGTGCGATGAGCAGCGCCGGGTTGGCCCGGAGCCGCTCGATGTGAGATCGGAACCCCTTCAGAGCCACGGACATCATCTCCGACTTCCGCAGCCCCTGCTGATCATCGATAACCGCCTCCAGTAAGCGGTAGCCGCCCTTGCTGGAAGGCGCCATCACCCACAGGATACGGCCGCCGGACCCGTCGATCCCGGTGACGAAGGCACGTGAGTCGCGATGTACGTCGGGAGCTATCTCAAGCGAGAACGCTTCCTGAGTTGGCCTACCCCCTGCCACGTCGACACCAGTCGATCGCAACCGATGCAGAGCACGCTTGGCGGCCTTCCGCAGCTTGCGATCCTCCCCACCCACCAATCGCTGCAGAACCGGCACGGCGCCTTGCGCTCCTGAAGCACCGAGGCGCTCGACGATGGCGGTGTCCATCCGAGGATCGAGCCCGAGGACCGATTCGAGGAGGCCAGCATCAGAGCACGGTCGCGCCAGCCAGGCGGCCAACACGGGCTCCTTCCACGCTTCCGGCAAGGCCAGTACGGTCTCCAGGCTCTTGGCGTCGGGGGACTCGACGAACTGGCGCGCTATGCGCAGCGTGTCCTCGACCTCCTGCGGGATCTCGACACCCACGTCGCGGAGCAAGCCTACCGCCTCCTCTTTGGCGTTCAGCGGTACTGGACGGCGCAAGGCGAGCGAGGCGATCTCGTTCGCCAGCCCGCCGGTCCCGGTCACCCGCGCCAAGCGGATCGTGGCAGCAAGCCGCTCCGGCGAGCAACTGCTCACCGCGGCGCGGAGCCCCTCCTCCACACCCGCGTCAGACCCCAACTCTTCCTTGATCTCTTGCTCGGGCACATCGCCATCGAGTCCGCACTTGTCGATGCGGCCCACGGCACGACGAATCGCCTTGACGAGCTCTTTCGAAGGCCTCATGGCTGGCTCGCATAGCGGGCGTGGATGATCTTGAGGCCCTCGAGGGTAAGCAACAAATCAACGTGCTGTATTAGCTCGCACGCCTCGCCTACGCGAACCGCCCAACCACCGGTCGCGATTACCGTCGGCTCGCTACCCAGCTCCTGGGTGATGCGGCGGAGAAGACCATCCACCAGATCGGCATAGCCGTAGAACAGCCCGGATCGCACGCTGCCGACAGTGGATCGACCGATGACCTGCTGTGGCCGCATCACGTCGACTCTCGGAAGCCGCGCCGCGCGCGCGAACAGCGCGTCTGCCGACACCCCGACACCGGTGGCGATCACCCCTCCGAGGTACGCGCCCTCACCGTTGATCACATCGAAGGTCGTGGCGGTACCGAAGTCCACTACGACCGCAGGAACGCCGTACTTCTGTCGCGCCGCCACTGCGTTGACGATGCGGTCCGCCCCGACATCCCCCGGCGGGTCGTAGAGAATCGGGAGATCATCAACCAGGTCGGCGGTCACCAGCAATGGCTCGACCCCGAAGTAGCGCTCCGACATACGGGCCAGCGCGCCCGTCAAAGGCGGGACGACACTGGCCACGACAATGCCCGAGATACGCTCCGCTGCGATCTCCTCACGCTCCAGAAGTGACAGCGACAGCAAGCCCATCTCGTCCGCAGTGCCATTGCCGTGGGTCGCCAGCCGCCAGTCAGCCCGTAGAACAGCCTCATCGAACACGCCGAACTGGGTGTTCGTATTGCCCACATCGATTGCCAGAAGCACGTACGCCTCGTCAGATGTCGTCGAATCGTGTCAGCGTCTGAAAGTCACGGTACCGCGCTGCGATCTCGTCGACGCAGAGCCCTCGAATCCCGTCAAGGCTGAAACTCTCGACGCAGAACGAGGCCAGAACGCTGCCGGCTACGATCGCGCGACGCAACCCTTCCGTCGTGTGATCCCCGGTGCTCGCGAGATGACCCATGAACCCGCCCGCGAACGTATCCCCGGCACCCGTCGGGTCGGCGAGCTGGCGAAGGGGGAGCCCCGGGACGGTAAACACGTTTCCTGTCAAGAAAGCCGTTGCGCCGTGCTCGCCGCGCTTGATGATCACGTTGTCTGGTCCGAGCTGACGAATGGTCTCGGCGGCTTCGACGAGGTTGTAGGCACCAGCCAACTCGCGAGCCTCCTCGTCGTTGATGATCAGGATATCGACGTGCCGCAGGGTCGCCTTCAGCTCCTCGAGTGAGCCTTCGATCCAGTAGTTCATTGTATCGAGGGCCACCAGCTTCGGACTCTCCACCTGCTCCAGAACCGACTGCTGCAGCTGCGGCGCTATGTTGGCGAGGAACACATACGGGGTAGCTCGGTACTGTGTAGGCAACTGCGGGGCAAAGCTCTCGAAAACGTTCAGCTCGGTGAACAGTGTTTGGCGCTCATTCAGGTTCCAGGAGTACTCGCCACCCCAGCGGAACGTCGGACCCGCAGCGCGCTCTATACCGCGCGTATCTACGCCGCGCTCCGACAGCACGGACTCATGCTCCGCACCGAAGTCATCGCCAACTACAGCCACCACCTGCACAGGGCAGAAGTATGAGGCGGCCACGGCGAAGTACGTGGCCGCTCCGCCGAGCGCATCGTCGACGCGGCCATACGGAGTAATCACCGTATCGAAGGCAACGGAGCCAACTACCACAATGCTCAACTTCGTTCTCCTGTTTCGAGCTCGAGAAGAAGCGCCAAACGGCGCCGCTGGCTCGCCGACAAGTCTTCCAAGGAAGTCATGATGGCCCTGGCAACCTCACCCTCACACGATGAAGGCGCGTCTGCCGGGAGCAAGTCGATCGCTCCACGGATGACCCGCTGGGCGCTCTCGACGCTCTTTCTCAGATTGGCAAGAGCTATCTCGGCGGTGACGTCGGCGTGCTCTTCGTGCCAACAGTCGTAGTCGCACACCATTGCCAGGGTGGCATAGCCGACCCCGGCCTCGCGAGCCAGCTTCGCCTCCGTAAGGTTGGTCATGCCGATCACGTCCATGCCCCAGGAGCGGTAGAGATTGCTTTCCGCGCGGGTCGAGAATTGCGGGCCTTCGATGCAAACGTAGGTGCCGCCCCGGTGTACCGGCACGCCGATGGCCTCCGCCGACTCGACCAGCAGAGCCGTAAGCCGCGAGCACACCGGATCGGCAAGCCCGACGTGCGCTACGACGCCCTCGTCGAAAAAGGTCGACGTCCGATGATGGGTTCGATCGACGAACTGGTCGGGCACGACAAACTGTAGAGGGGCGATCGATTCGCGCAAGCTGCCGACGGCGCTCACCGACAACAGGTTGCGTACACCGAGCAACCGGAAACCGTAAATGTTGGCTCGATAGGGCACGTTGGACGGGTTGAATTTGTGGCCGCGGCCATGCCGCGACAGGAATGCCACCGGCCGGTCATCAAGCTCGCCGATCACGAACGCGTCGGAAGGGTCACCGAACGGTGTTTCCAGGCGCACCTCGTCGAGCACCGTCAGTCCCTTCATCTCGTAGAGGCCGCTGCCTCCGATCACACCGATTCGTTTCTCCATCCCGTCCTCGACTGGAGCATTCCGGCTGCCGTTTCCAAAGCGGACACGGTAAGCCTACTCGTGGGGAAGTGCGTGAGCGCTAGGCGAGCTCTCCGAGCAAGTTGCGGGCGTGCTCCCGCACCCCCCGAGATTCGCCAACACCGCCCAACATGCGCGCCAGCTCGTCGACACGTTGCTCGACGTCGAGCGCAGTCGTCGTCACATGCACGCGCCCGTCGTGCTCGACCTTGCGAACCCTGTAGTGGGTCGTCGCCCGGGCGGCGATCTGTGGTAAGTGTGTGACTACCAATACCTGGTGCTTGGTTGCGAGCTGGGCCAATCTGGCTGCCAGGCGGTCGGCAACCCGACCCCCTCCTACCCCGGCGTCGATCTCGTCGAAGACCAGCGTTTGGGCCGGCGCTTGGCGGGTCTCGGTGAGCTTGAGAGCGAGCATCACGCGCGAGAGCTCTCCGCCGGAAGCCACTCGTCCCAGCTCGCGCGCCGTATCTCCAGGGTTGGCCGCCAGGCGAAACTCGGCCGTCTCGTAGCCGCGACGGCTGGCCCCGGGCGGCAAGCCACTCGAGGCGTCAGCGCTACCGGGCTTCAAGCGAACCTGAAAACCAGCTCCCTCCATGCCGAGCTCCTGTAGCTCCGTGGTTATGTGCAGCGATAGACGAGTCGCTGCCTCCGCTCGCACCGTGCTCAGGCTCGAGGCGGCCTGGTCGAAGCCCCGCACGGCACGCCGTACCATGCTAGCCAGCTCGGCGATCTCCTGATCCCGATTCTCGAGTGAAGCAAGCTCACGCTCAGCCTCCTCGGCCACACCCAGGATGTCCTCGATTCGGTCACCGTACTTGCGGCGCAGACCGTCGACCATTGCCAGACGCTCCTCCACCGCGTCGAGCCGCACCGGGTCCACCTGCACCAGATCGAGATACGCCTGCAGCGAACGAGTTGCCTCCTCGATCACGTAGCCGGCCTCGGCGAGGCCGTCTCCACCCGCCGGCGCGTTGGAATCGAGTCGACTGATGCGCTCGATGGCAAGCTGCGCGTGCCGAATGAGCGCGGCGGCCGACCCTTCGCGCTCATAGAGAACATCTAGGGCTTCTGCGGTGGCGGCTGAAAGATCCTCCGCATGCCTCAGACGCTGACGCTCGGCGCTCAGCCCCACCTCCTCGTCAACGCCCAGATCGGCAGCGCGAATCTCCTGCACTCGGTACCGTAGGTAGTCGGCGCGCTGGGCGCGATCACGATCATCCGTCTCCAGCGCCTGCAGTCGCTGCTGTAGGTCGACCGCCTCGTCCCACGCGCTAGCCACGGCCTCGCGTTGCTCGACGAGGTCGCCAAAGCGATCGAGCAACTCGAGCTGCGTCGCCGACGCCAGTAGCGATTGGTTCTCGTTTTGTCCGGCAATGTCCACAAGACGAGTCCCCAACTCGTGCAGGAGGCCTACGGTAACGAGGCGATCATTGAGATACGCGCGACTCGAACGGCTGCCGAGAACGCGACGAACAAGGATCTCACCGGAATCCGACGCGAGCTCTTCGCAATCGAGAAGCTTGGTGATATCAGGCCGGCCTACGATCTCGAAGACCGCTTCAACAATGGCCGAGGTCGCTCCGACGCGCACCTGATCGAGCGTTGCCCGGTCACCAGCTGCCAACGAAAGTCCGCCCAGGATGATCGACTTGCCGGCACCCGTCTCGCCTGTGAACGCCACCAGCCCAGCCGGGGGTTCGATGGCAACATCCTCGATCAGCGCGAGGTCTCGGATCCGCAAATAGCTGAGCATCGGTCAAACCTGCTGGGGTGAGATGGCCGCGGCAAATATACCGGAAGACGGGGGCACGGCTCGATGGGCAGCCTGGCGGCTGATGCGCATTGATGACACCCCCAGGCCATCGTGGTAGCTTGGTGTCGTCCGGTGCGGCTGGGGGGCTCGGCACACGGTCATCTTACCTGAGCTGGGAACGCGGAGAGGATTCCTTTGTTCGTGTTGCAGGCCGATTTCATGTCCCAAGGCGTTCTCGGGATCGTTCGTGGCCTAGGCCCGTTCGCCCTCGCGGTGCTGGTAATACTCGGGTTTTTCTCGATTCTCTCGTGGGCTGTGATCGTGGACCGCATCCTGTTGTACCGAAAGGCCGAGAAGCAGACAGCCAAGTTCCTCGAGGTCTTTCGAGCCAGCTCGAAGTTCTCGCAGGTACGCACCGCCGCCAAGGAGATGGACACTACCCCCCTTGCCGGCGTGTTTGACGCCGGATACGGCGAAATCTCATCGCAGCTCGAAGGCGCCGCGCAGCCGCGTCAACCAAGCTCACCCGGAAGCTCGCGCATGAACATGGAGGCCCTCGAGCGCTCGCTCGTGCGTGCCGCGCACGAGCAACGCCGGCGGCTGGTGCGCGGCATGTTGTTCCTCGCCACGACCAGTTCGGCGGCCCCGTTCATCGGCCTGTTCGGTACCGTTTGGGGCATTATGAATGCGTTCCAGAATATCGGGAGGTTCGGCAACGCCAATCTCGCGGTCGTCGCCCCCGGCATCAGCGCCGCGCTAATCACTACCGCTGCCGGTCTCGCCGCTGCCATTCCTGCACTCATCGCCTACAACCACCTACTGTCGCGCGTTCGCGACCTCAGCGGCGATATGCAGGACTTCGGCCTCGAGTTTCTCAACGTGGTGCAGAAGTCCTGGCAGGCGGAATCCGGCAAATGAGAGAGCAGTGGTTCGAGGAAGACGATCGCATCCTCTCGGAGATCAACGTCACGCCGCTCGTCGACGTCGCGCTGGTGCTCTTGATCGTCTTCATGATCACCGCGCCGATGATGATCCAAGGAGCGGAGGTCCGCCTGCCGCAGACGCAGATCATGGACAGCCTTCCGCACGAGCAGATCTTCATCTCGGTGACCGATCAGGGCCAGATCCTTGTGAACGGCGATGCCTTGCCGCTCGAGGAGTTGGAGGCACGCCTGTCGCCCCGTGTCACGCCTGGACGTACGGTCCTGCTGTACGGTGATCGCGCCGGTGAGTACGGGCGCGTGGTCGCGGTCATCGAGGTTCTCTGGAGCCTGGGGGCGGACATCGGTCTGGTCACTGAGCCCATTCCGCGCCGCTAGTCGGTTGCGGTGCATACCGAGCGGCGAACCCCGGCCGCTTGCTAAGCTGACAGCATGAGCTACGCCGAGCAGCAAGCCGTGTTGACCGAGCAAGTGATGGAGCAGCGTTTTCGTGCTGCGATCATCAGCTCGATTGCTGCACATCTGACGCTCTTTCTGGCCGTGATATTCGGACCGATGCTGATCCCGGTGCCGCGCTATGACCCGAGCTTCACGCCAGTACGACTCGTACGGTTGCCCCCGGCGGCGCCCGAGCCGGCAGCAGCTGCTGAAGCGCCGCAGGAGGAGGCCGAGCCCGAACCGGCGCCAGTGCAGCCAGTGGTCAGCGAGCCCGAGCCCGTGCCACGCAGTCTGGCCGAGTTGCAGCGTGAGCAGAAGGCCGAAGAGCAGCTTCGCCGCGAGGAGGCCGAGCGACGGCGTCAGGCCGAGCTCGAGCGACAGCGTCGCGCCGAGGAGGAGCGCAAGCGGCTCGAGGATGAGGCTCGTCGACAGCCGCAACGCGCCGGACGGCGCCCGGCGCCGCAGAACCAGAGCGCCCAGCGCATCGGCATCGACGTTACACAGAGCGGCGACGGCGGCTATACGGTCGAGGAGTTCCCGTTTGCCGACTACCTCTACCGAATTCGCGACCTGATCGCAGCCCAGTGGTCGCCACCACCGACTGGGCCCTACGGGCTGAAGCGCCGCGCCGAGGCGTTCTTTAGACTGGGGAGAAACGGCAGTCTGGTCGTCCAGCCACGGGTGGACGGCGGCTCCGGCGACACAGCCTTCGATCGAGCAGCCATGCGAGCCATCGCAGCGGCTGCTCCATTTCCCCCTCTGCCCCGCGAGTACGACGGGCAATCACTCGGAGTTGGGCTTGCTTTCGTTACGGAGTAGGACCTCAGCCTGGACGCTCATCGTGTCCTTGGTCGCCGTCGGTTCATCCTCGGCGCAAGACCAGGACGTACAACTCGAGATCCGGCAACGCGGCGCACCGGCAATCAAGATCGCCCTGCCTGCGTTGCTCGCCGCGAGCGGCGCTGCCGAGCACGCTCAGCGCATCCACGCCGTCTTGTTGAACGACCTGCAAAACTCCATGGTGTTCGACCTCGTGAACTCTCGTGTCTATCCCAACGTCGCCCCCAACGAACCGGTCCCCTGGCAAGCCTGGAAGAACACCGGCGCCCGCGGACTGATCCAGGGATCCGTGGGCGTGCAAGGAGCGCTGGTGGTGGCGGATTTTCGGCTCTTCGATGTCGAGACCGGACGGCAGATCAGCGGCAAGCGCTACTCGCAGTCTACCGAGGGACTCTCCGCTCCCGACGCCGCCTATCGAGTACGGCGCATCGCGCACACGTTCAACGACGAGACCACCCTCAACTACACGGGCGTGCCCGGGGTGGCGAACTCGTACATCGCGTTCGTCGGCGATCGAGAAGCACCGGTGGGAACCCCGCAGAAAGAGATCTATCTGATGGACTACGACGGCGAGCGCCAACGGCGCATCACCTACAACTCTTCGATCTCGCTTTCGCCGTCTTTCTCGCCACAATCGGACCGCATCGCCTTTCAGACCTATGTGATGCGCGACCGCTTTCCGAATGCCGAGGTCCACATCATCCTCAACACGGGCGGTCAGCCTCGGCCGCTCGTCACCTGTCGAGGGACGAACAACGGCCCGGCATTCTCCCCCGACGGCACCTTGATCGCTTTCTCCTCCAGCTGCGAGGACAACTCCGAGATTCACGTGATCAAGCCCGACGGCACCGGCATGCAGCAGATAACGCGCAACCCAGCAAGCGACGTTTCCCCCGCATGGTCACCGAATGGACGCCAATTGGTCTTCGTTTCCGACCGCAGCGGAAGCCAGCAGCTCTACGTGATGGACGCCACCGGACTCAATACTCGTCGGCTTTCGGCCCCCGGTGGCCAGAAGGATGATCCGGCCTGGCAACCGGTGCGCGGAGAACTTATCGCCTTCACCGCCTCGACTGGTGGTAACAATTTCGATATTTTCGTGTACGATCTCACGACCGATCGTGTCCATCAGCTAACACGCGGTCGCGGCCGCAAGGAGGCACCGGCCTGGTGGCCCGATGGGCGGCAGCTGACCTTCGAGTGGGCTCAAGGCTCCAGTACGCAGATCTGGGCCATGGGCTTTGACGGTTCGCGGCAGCGTATGCTGACGAACGCTGGTAACAATCTAACCCCGACTTGGGGACCCCGCCCCTAATGGTCCGACCACAATGAAACGCGACCATCCCATGGAGGAAACCACGATGCCCAGCCCCGCGAAGCGACTCGTCTTGATCGCGCTCGCGGCCGTGGTCGTTGCACTGCCTGCATGCAGCAAAGACGCCCCGCCCGCGCCAATGCCCGAGCCGACGCCAGAGGCCCCTGCCCCAGCAGCGCCGGCAAGACCCGCAGAGCCTGCCCAAACCGGTGATTGGGAGGAGTCCGACGCTCCCGAGCAGACGTTCCTCTCGGCCGAAGAGATCAACCGACGCCGGTTGCTCAGGCCTATCTATTTCGACTACGACAAGGCGGAGATCCGCAGCGACCAGCGGTCCACGCTGCAGGCTAACGCCGATTGGCTACGGGACCACGGCGACGTCGCCATCCTGATCGAAGGGCATTGCGACGAGCGCGGTACCCGCGAGTACAACCTCGCACTCGGTGACCGCCGTGCTTCGGCGACACGCGATTACCTCGTCTCGCTCGGTATCGGTGCCAATCGAGTCGAGATCGTTTCATACGGCGAGGAGCGCCCCGCCGTCATGGGCGAGGGTGAGCAGAATTGGTCGCAGAACCGCCGCGGTGAATTCGTAGCGACTTCGGCGGGCCAGACGAACGACTAGCTTGGCTCAGCGACGGCGGGCGGGTGCGACGAGCCCCGCCCGCCGTTTCTGTTCCAGGGCCTGACGCAAGGGTTGACGAGGTGATGATCAAGAGACTGCGGTTGTTGGTCTGCTCGGCTACCCTCGTCGCCGTTGCTTCCGCCTGTACGTCCGGCGAGCAGCGCCTGGTGAGCATCGAGTCGCGCCAAGCTGCGATCGAAGCCCAGGTCGCCGACCTTCAAACAGCGCAACAGAACATCATCGCCCGATTGGTGCAGGTGCGGCAGGAGCTCGACAACTCTCTGCAGCCGTTGCGAACGCAATCCGCCGACCGCGGCGAGGACCTACGCTCGATGGAGCGTGAGGTCACCGCACTCGAAGCCGACATGTCGGAAATGGATGCGCGGATCGCTCGCCTCACCGAGCAGATGGCGGCTGGCGGCGGAGTGGCTTCTGCAACGTCACCCACGGGCACGGCAATGCCGCCACCGCGCGGAGCCCGCCCGCCCACCACGGAGGAGCCGACCGACTCACAGCAGAGCGCGGCTGCTACTCTGTACAATAGCGCCTACAATGATTACCTGCGGGAGAATTGGGAGCTGTGCGTGCAAGGCTTTGAAGACTACGTTCGCCGTTACGCGGCGTCCGATCGCACCGATAACGCTCGATACTGGATCGGTATGTGCGAGCGTGAACGCGGTCAGCTCTCAGCGGCGCACACGGCGTTCCAATCGGTTGTACGTGACCATCCGGACAGCGAGCTGGTTCCGGACGCGATGCTCAATGACGGCCTTATCCTGAAGGAAGAGGGTCGTGAGCGTGCTGCTGCCGAGTCGTTCCGACGCCTGATCCAGGCCTACGCCGACAGCGACGCCGCGTTCCTGGCCTGTGGGCAGCTGCGCGTACTGGGCCTCCAACGTCCGGGCACATGCGAGCAATGATCGCCGCTTGCTCGGTCAGAGGCATTCCCCGATGAAGAGACTGCTGACGCCTGCCCTGGCTGCGGTTCTCGTGATGACGCTGGCGTCGGCTGCCTGGGCGATACGGATCTTCGGTGCCACCAACTCGGGGAATCAGATGGGGACGCAGCAGAGCGTTCTGGACCTGGGTAAGGACATCGAGGGCAAGGACATTGGTGACACCCTCCACTTCGAACTGAAGTCGGAAGGGGCGGTCATTTTCACCTTCAGCGCCGAGTGCGCCGTCGATGGTACCGAGCAGCAATGGGTCAGCATCGAGCTGCTCGCCAATGGCGTCGCGTTGGGCCAGAGCGCCGGGGATCAGGACACGTTCTGCTCCGGAGACGGCTTCGCCGGGATCAACGACAGCTGGGTCATGGCTAGCATGACCGTACCCGTCGAGCTCAAGCCCGGCGACTATGACCTGCAGGTTCAAGTAACACCGGCGGGTGGCGCTAATGGGTGGTGGATCGGCGACATGGGGCTGACGGTTCTGATCCGGAAGCGCTGACAGTCCCTCATGCGTCGAATGCCGTTGACGCGCTCGTGAGCCGCGAGCAACGGCCGGGGGGGCAAGATGCGCAACGTCGCAGCACTCATACTAGCCCTTACACTCGCTCTGCCGTCTACTTCCTCCGCTTCAGCGATTCGAACTTACTGCGCCGTGAGCGACACGCGGCAGAACGGCACCTCGGCTGCGTTCGTCAATCTCGGCACCGACCACACCGGCAACGCGACGGGCTCGACGCTCAAGTTCCACGCCGCACGCAAGGGACCTGGAACGATCACGGTCAGCGCTGAATGCACTGTGCGCGGGGGACCAACCGACAGCCTGAACGTCGACATTCTTGTCAACGGCGCGCAGATTCCACCCATGCGCGGGGGCGACACGGCGCTGTGCGTCGGCGCCGGCAACCGTGGCGGTCGGACCATGATGGCAAGCACCACCATCCCGCACCGGTTCGCTCGCGGCGATCAGCGCGTCCGGGTACGGGTCCGACCGCTCAATGGCGCCGAGTGGAACCTCGATGACGTCAGCCTGACGGTGATCCTGCAGAAGCGCTGACTCGACAGCCTCACGCCAAAGCAAGCTACTGGTTGCGCGTGTCGGCTTGCGCCGGCTGGCGTGAAGGTCGAGACTTGCGCACTCGGAAAGCGGCGCCGGCCGGCCATCTCATCATGCCGGCGCCCAAAAGGGCGGTCACTCGGAGGGGGGCGATATGGTCAACAAGGTCATCCTGGTGGGAAACGTGGGCAGAGACCCCGAGCTGCGCTACACGGCTAGCGGAACCGCAGTGGCCAACTTCTCGCTTGCCACGAGTCGTCGGTACAAGGACCGCGATGGCAACCGACAGGAACAAACCGAATGGCATCGCGTCGTTGCCTGGGCGCGCACGGCCGAGATCGTCAACCAGTACGCCAACAAGGGCAAGCAGCTGTTCATCGAAGGCCGTCTGCAGACGCGTCAGTGGGAGGATCGCGACGGCAATACGCGCTATACCACTGAGGTCGTCGCCGACAATATCCAGCTGCTCGGCCGCGCGGGCGGCGACGGTGGGGGCGGGGGCGATTACGGTGATCCGGGCTCGCCGGGTCCGGACGCAGGCACCGCCAGCGCCGGTGGAGGTGACAACGCCCCGGTAAGCGACGACGACATCCCCTTCTAGGCGCCCCGAGAGTCGAGTCGCCAGAGCAGATCGGCAAGTCCACTTCCCGCGTCAAGCTCGAGGGACTCCGCCTGCCGTGCTGCGCGTGGCGATGAAGCGGGATTATCCAGGCCCGTCAGGCGTCCCTCGGCGTAAACGCAATCGCGACAACCATTTGACAGCAACCCGATTATTGCCAACCGGTTAGCCGAGCGAACCGTCTCGTCATAGGTCGTCACGAAACACCACCCGGACCCACCCGCGAGGCAAAAGTGGCCGATAGTGGCCGATCGGTTTGACGACCTCACGTAGCTCGACCATCGACCTTGGGGCCGGACTCCAACTGCTCCAGAAGCCACTCAAGCTTCCGCTCTCGGATCAGAACCCGGCCGCCCGTCTCGTGAGTACGAACGACCGGCAGTCTCAATCTACACCCCTCTTCCCCGACACCGCGTCGGATCCACCGATCCAGCGTAGACACAGAGATACCGAGCTGGTCGACCGCTTGTTGGCGAGTTAAGAGCCTATCCACGTGCCCGCGACGTCGCGCAGTTAACTTGACAGCGCCCTTTTGGCGCCCCAGCAACCGTGACATCATTCTCGAGCCCGTAGAGTTCCTGGCCCCGTGTAGCGCAGCTCGGACGGAGGTGTCTCCTCAGCACGCGGCCCTTAGGAGGTCAGCGTAGATGACAAGCGCTGCCAGATGCCCATGAGCCAGCCGCAGAGTCATAGATCGTGAATACCCTGCAACGTTTGCTCAAGCTTGTCGGTCCTCTTGTCGTCGTGATCACCGGTTTCTCAGGCTTGCTACAAGCGCAGGTGCCGGAGCCTGCCGAGATCATTGGCTTTGCCCCGGGAACGGACTACAAACTGGCCAAATACGCCCAGATCGAACGCTATTTTCGGGCGCTTGGAACTGCATCTGACCGCGTCGTTGTCGAGGAGATCGGCTCGAGTTCTTTGGGGCGCCCGCTTCTGCTGGCGGTGATCTCCAGCGAAGAGAATCTCCGCGACCGCGACCGGTATCGGGCCATCAGCCAGCGTCTCGCCCAGGCAAAGGACCTCAGCGACCAAGAAGCCCGTCGGCTTGCAGTGGAGGGCAAAGCGATCGTCTGGATCGATGGTGGGCTCCATGCGACCGAGGTTGCCCACGGTCAGATGACATCGGAGCTTGCGCATTGGGTAGCTACGGACGAAGGCGACGAAGCACGACGGATACGTGAGAACGCGATCGTCTTGGTGATGGCCAACATGAATCCGGACGGATTGGACATCGTGGCCGATTGGTACGAGCGCAACCTCGGCTCGCCCTTTGAGACGACGCGTCCACCCGAGCTCTATCACCACTATGTGGGGCACGACAACAACCGTGACTGGTACATGTTCACGCAAGCGGAAACCCGCGCCGTGGCCAACCAGCTCTACCATGTCTGGTTCCCGCAGATCGTCTACAACCATCACCAGAGCGGCCCTTTCCCGGGGCGCATCTGGGGACCACCGTTCGAGAATCCGGTCAATCCGAACCTCGATCCTCTCATTGTGAGCAGCCTCAACCAGATCGGTGAGGCGATGCGTGCGCGCTTCGACAGGGAAGGGAAACCAGGCTACAGCAGCGGCGTGGTGTACGACCTCTGGTGGAACGGCAGCATGCGTGGTGCGCCGGATTTTCACAATATGCTCGGGTTCTTGACCGAAACCTCGCTCTACCGTTACGCCACGCCGTATTGCTATGAGCCGGAGGAGATCCCCGATACGTTCAGTGCTCGCGCCGACAACATGCCCGCGAAATCGCCGAGCACCGACTATACGAACCCCTGGCTGGGCGGTTGTTGGCACATCCGCGACGCAATGGACTACATGATCACTGCCTCGAAAGCCGTCATGGATAATGCGGCAAAGCTCAAGGAGGACTACCTCTTCAATATCTATTGGGTGGGCAAACGCCAGATTGCTCGGGCCAATCGGGCTGAGGGGGGCCCTTTTGCCTATGTGATCGACCTAGCGACGCAGCATGATGCCGGTACGGCCGTTGAGCTGTTGCGGATCTTTCGACAGGCGGGAATCGAGATCCGCCAAGCCGACCATCCCTTTCAGGCAGATGGTCGTTCTTATCCGGAAGGAACGTACGTGGTTCCTCCGCAGGCCTTTCGACCCTTTGTTGTCGATCTCATGGAACCGAAGGACTATCCGGATCGCCGACAATACCCGGGTGGACCCCCCGAGCCACCGTACGATATGACCGGCTATGAGCTTCGATTGCAGATGGGCGTGACGGTCGACCGAATCACCGAACCGTTCGATGTTCCTGGTCGAGAGGTTGCAGATATCCCGTTACCCGGGGGCGGTGTGCGTCGTGAGGGCGATTGGGGTTATGTGCTGACTCATACGGAGAACAACAGCGCCATCGCAACCAACCGACTGCTAGCCTCCGGCGCCGAGGTTTCTTGGGCGGCCGGGGCATTCGACGCGGGTGGTGTCAGATGGCCCGCTGGCGCCATCGTGGCCCGCAATGTGAGCCGTGATCTGGCCAACCAGGTTGGTGACGATCTCGGTCTTGAACTCCATGCCCTCACCCGAGCTCCCGGTGCTGTGCTGAACTTGCTCGAGGCGCCGCAGATCGGCCTCTACCAGGGATTTGTCGCCAATATGCCCGAAGGGTGGATGCGCTGGATCTTCGAGCGCTACGAGTTCCCATATGAGAGTCTATCGAGCGCAGAAATCCAGAACGGCGATCTGAGCCGCTTCGATATCGTCGTCCTTCCGGATCAGCCAGCGGACTCGATTCTGAACGGTCACTTGCCCGGCACTATGCCGGCCGAGTACGTGGGTGGGATCGGGGCGAAGGGCGCCGCAGCACTCAACCAGTTCGTTCAGGAGGGGGGATGGTTGCTGGCGATCGACCAAGCCGCCGACTTCGCGATCGAGCAATTCGGTTTGCCGGTGCGAAACGTTGTTTCGGGAACACGCCCGGACGAATTCTTCATCCCCGGTTCCTTGATCCGGCTCGAGCTTGACAGCACCGATCCCCTTGCCTACGGGATGCAGGAAGAGGGGATAGCCTTTTTTGTCCGCAGCCAGGTATTTGATGTCATCCCGCCAGCATCAGCCGGAAACCGGCAGGCGCAGCAGGAACTCGACCTATTCGCACACTATGCGGGCGAAGAGTTTCTCGCCAGTGGCTGGGCGCTCGGCGCGGAACGGCACTTGGCGGGGCGTGCCGCCGGGGTAAGAGTCCCCGCTGGACGGGGTCACGTGGTGTTGTTGGCGTTCGAGCCAACCTTTCGAGCGCAGCCGCATGGCACGTTCAAGCTGCTGTTCAACCCGCTCTTCGCTGCCACCGTCACCGAGGGTCTGTGGGAGAGATAGTCACCCGAGCGTGACCGTGGGTGGACGGCTCACTACTTCCACAGGCATTGTCAACTTGACGGAGATCCTGGCAGAGAGCGGCGATGATCACCGCCGCGAGCCGCTATCGCAGACACCGTTTCCCAGTCGAGATCATCAGCCACGCGGTCTGGCTCTACCATCGGTTCTGCCTGAGCTTACGAGACGTCGAGGATCTCCTGGCCAAGCGCGGGGTCGAGGCTCACCAACAGCTTCTTGAGCCGGCCGTTCTCCCGCTCCAGCTCCTTGAGTCGCCGCGCCTGATCCACCCTCACCCCGCCGTACTCCTTACGCCATCGGTAGTGCGTGTTCTCGCTGATGCCCAGCTTCCGGCACGCCTGTGGCGTCTTGGCTCCTTGCGCCAGCTCGATCTCTGCCTCCCTGAGCTTGGCGATGATCTGCTCTACGGCGGGTGCCGACGGCGCGGTGACTTACTTCCGCATCCACTGATAGGCGCGCATGATCTCCATGACGTCGTCGCCGGTGAAGGTGAGCTCCCAGTCGCCCGTTCGCTTTGCGCCCGGATAGAGGGCTCCGTTGTGGATGACCGACTCGCTCTTCATGGTCAGCACCAGCGTGTAGGGCGCGCTCAGCTTGTAGGGCTGGTAGTTGTCGAGATTCCGAAGCGCCCGCTCCACACCGGCCCCGATCTTTTCCCGCGCGACCTCGGGGTGAAGGCCGAGTGACGCGGCGCCGATGCCCTCCTTCACGGCAACCGTCTCGACCTCTGCGAACCGCTCCACGACCTGGTCACAGAGCGCCTGATCCCCGGCCACGAACACCACCGGAACGTCGTAGTAGCCGGCCATCAAGGCGTTGTAGCCGGCCTCCGGCATGGAGATGCCGTTGATCTCCACGTTGGTCACGTTGCCCGATGACGTGTGATCGAGGATGGCGTTGTCGGTGCCGGCCTTGGCGTGATACCCGACGAAGATGGCGGCGTCGAAACTCTCGTCGATGCCCTCCATCATGCTCAGGTGGCCGCCCGACCAGTCGCGCAGCAGCCGCGCGTTGCGGTTCAGAAGCTCGGGCAGGAGGTTGCGCGCCGAGCCATGCGAGTCGCGCACCACGATCTCGGTCGCCCCGGCCTCCAGCGCGCCCTCGATCGCCGCATTCGCCTCTCTGGTCATGACGGTCCTGAAGTACCCGTAGTCCTGCCCCGACCTGCTCGCGTCGTCCGTGTTCACGACCCCCGATATCCCCTCCATGTCGACCGAGATGAAGACCTTCAGGCCCTCTTGCTGCTGCCCGGGAGCGGGCGTTACGAGCAGAACTATCGCCGCCAGAATGCCGATTATCCTGCGCATCACTACCTCCTTGAGGTTGAGATCCGGCTCGGTCCCGAGACCCCGCAATAGAACCGTCCGTCGGGCGGCCCTGGCGTCGGGCAATTGCCCACGGTTACCTATTCTTACTTCAGGTTCGAAAAGAAACCAGCGGAAGGGCGGTTCAGCTCGGGGCACGAGTGAGCGGTGGCTCGTTCTCCCGTGGACCCTCGCGTGCCCTGACGGTACGCTTGCGACGCTCACCCACCCTGCTTCGGGAGCGCCATGGAACCCGGCACCAAACTAGGCCCCTACGAAATCACCGAGCAGCTCGGCGCTGGCGGCATGGGCGAGGTGTACCTGGCGCAGGACACGCGCCTGGGCCGCAAGGTGGCCATCAAGGTGCTGCCGGAAGACTTCGCCGCCGACCCGGAGCAGTGGTTCGATTCCAGCGGGAGGCCCTCATGAACCATTCGAGCATCGGAGCCATCCACGGCCTGGACGAAGAAGACGGCACCCGCTTTCTCGTCCTCGAGATGACAAACGACGAGTCGCTTGAGCAGCAGCAGCGTGTCGACCGATCCGCAGCGGAGTTAAAGGAGTTAGCGCCGGGAGGAGGTTAGCCAATGGAAAACCGAAGTCAGATGGGGCGTCTGGGCATCCTAATGGTGCTGGGTATCGGGACCTGCGAGGTGCTCATCATGATCAGCCCGTTCGCAGGGTTCTTCTATTCCGGCATGCGATTCGAGCCGATCCTCGGTGTCCTTTCGGCGAGCCCGGTGACTGCCTGGATGGACGGCTTCTTCCTCAACCACTCCGTGACAACGACCTCGCGCATTCTTGAGTGGCAACGCGCGATCGGCACGTACGTGTTCGCGCTGGGTATGTGGGGTTTTCTCGTCTCGGCGGGGCAGGTCTACACGAACAAGATCTTGAAGCGCGGGGTTGCCACGGGCCTGCTCTACCGCGTCTCCCGACATCCTCAGTACCTGTCGCTCGGCGTGGCCGGTTGGGGACTGTTGACGATCTGGCCACGGTTTCTGCTCCTCGGGCTGTGGGTGACGATGCTCTTCTTGTACGGATGGCTGGCTCGGTTCGAGGAAAAGCGAATGGAGGAGCGCTTCGGCGAAGCCTATCGAGGCTTCGCCAGCGGCCGTGGTGTGTTCTTGCCGGGAAGCCCTGCGCGGCGACTCTTCGAGGCCAGCTTCGGACGCCTGCAGCCACGCGCTTTGGGATACCTCGCGGCCTATGCTTTCTGCCTTGCGCTGGCATTTTCCTTCGGCGGTGCGCTGCGGAGTCTCACGCGTGTAAGCACGGTAATCGTACAGGTACCGGAGCAGCAGGCGATGGTGATCAGCGCCTGGCCGAAATCGGAGGACTGGGTCGAGCGCGTGTTCGCGGTTGCGGCGGCTAACGATCAAGTCCAGGAGCGGCTCGACGAGCGCGGCGAGCGACCCGTGGTGGCGACGATCCTGCCGCCGCAGTACGTGATGAGAAGCATGTTCTACACGATGCCCGCCAGCGGCGCAGAGACCAACTCACAAGGTGGGATCATCGGCATCGTCCGGTGGTTTGGCAGGACCGCGACAGCCTTCCTCTTGCCGGTGCAGGGGATAACGCGCTCCTCGACCTTCATGGGCGTCGATCCCGACGACAGCGACGATCCGGTCGAAGTCGTCTTCTCCCGGGCCGAAAAACCCTACAAGGAGACCCTGGGCTTCGACGAAGCCCTGGACGCGAGCGTGCGCCTGATTCCTCTGGTGGTTGTCGAGGTGCAGCCAGCGATGATGGCGATCACAGAAATCCGCGTTCCCCTTCCGCAGAACCGCTGGGGCCCGCACGTCGTAATGCCTCTGTTTTGACACCCCGCCCATCTCGACAAAGCTATGGAAGCAGGCTCCAAACTAGGCCCCTGCGAGATCACCGAGCAGCTCGGTGCTGGCGGCATGGGAGAGGTGTACCTGGCGCAGGACACGCGCCTGGGCCGCAAGGTGGCTGACCTGACCCCCAAAAACGGATCCAGATGTAATCTCACGATCTGGGTCGAAGAAGGGAGGTCAGAATGCCGAGTAAGAGGCAC